>Ga0228535_1000090_pt1 | contig 275127 bp, 221 predicted proteins | sample SJ1metagenome_FD_168457 | JGI IMG/M metagenome (GOLD analysis project Ga0228535, IMG submission 168457) | Enriched culture of PCE-dechlorinating microbial communities from Ithaca, New York, USA - SJ1 | ecosystem: Engineered > Modeled > Simulated communities (microbial... > Unclassified...
GTAGATAGATTTTTTGACTTGATCGAAATAATCGAATTCTCTTCTGTTGAATTCAAGCTTTTCTTTCGCTCTCATGGTTGCACTGATTGAATTAAACGCCAACAGCAATGGATCTTCATCAGAGATCTCATGCGCAACAAAATACTTGACATTCTTATCAAAATTAATTGAAAGAATAATTCATGACTTGAAAACGCTGTAAAACTTACATCCTTTTCAATGCTCAAAGTAGTGCCGAATGGTTTATCAAGAGAACAATTGGGCACCTCTAATACCCGATTATTGCCAGTGTCCCTAATTAGATTTCATTGAAAGTAATAGCTTATAAGATTGAACGGGTTAGCCGACAATGGTACAAAAGTAACAATAAAAAAGACAAAAGAGAATATCAGGCTGATTTTCTATGGGATGAGTAAACGGCCTTGAGTTTGAGTATAGAAGGAATGGGTTGGATTGGTAACAGAAATTTTAGGACATAATAGTGTTTAGATGGTGGATAGTTGGTAAGATATTCAATTGGGTGATTTAATATGTAATGTTATCATATTGATTGTCTTGTCGTTCTAAGGAGATTGTGAAGTAAATCGATTCCCGGCAGTGTTGGTAACAGATTGGTAATAGTTGGTACAGGTAGTTATACAACTATTGTTACCAATGGAGAATAATTTGTTTTCAAGATCTAGGATAAACAGCATCGTTTTAGAATTGAATACTCCTTACAGTGTGGTTTGTATTTCGATATATCTTGATATTATAATCAATTTGTATGACCTATGTATGACCCAACGAAAAAGCACCTACCGTTTTATTCGGTAAGTGCTTGATAATGAAGTGACCCCGGAGGGGCTCGAACCCTCGACCCATTGATTAAGAGTCAATTGCTCTACCAACTGAGCTACGGAGTCATTTTTAAGAGGCACAAAGGTACAGATTTTTTAGAAATAAAAAAGGAACAAACCTGAAAATTTGTTCCTCTTTTATTCCACGACTACGTCCTTAAAGATTTGAAAGTTCTGAACCAGCTTTAAACTTGGCCGTTTTCTTTGCAGGAATGTTGATGGGCTTCTTTGTACGCGGGTTGATACCTTTTCTTGCACTTCTTTCTGATACAGAAAATGTGCCAAATCCAACCAACACAACTTTACCACCGGCTTTCACTTCTGCAGAGATTGTTTCAAGTGTAGCATCCAATGCTTTCTTTGCATCCACTTTGCTAAGGCCTGATTGTTCAGCAATAGCACTAATTAGTTCTGATTTATTCATAAGAAAACGTAAATAAAGAAATTAAACATACATTAAGTCAAGGCTGAGCCTTATTTTGCCGTCAAATATAAGTGATAAATCGAAAACAATCAAGAAAAAAGATAAAAAGTATTTGATTTTCTAAAAAAAAAGCACTTTATGGGTCAAAAAACCACACCAGCTGCAAAATAATACGTATTTTTGCGCCTCAACATCAGATTATAAGAATGAACAATTATAGAAACAGTTTTGCCGGTCTTTTGCCGCTTGTCACCAAAAATATCATCATCATCAACGGAATAATCTGGTTGTCGCAGTATGTATTTTTGAGCAGAGCCGGTATTGACCTGTCGCAATTTTTTGGCCTTCACTTTCCCTCCTCGCCCGATTTTCGCATTTATCAGCTGGTTACCTATATGTTCCTGCATGATCCCTATTCCTTTTCCCATGTTTTCTTTAATATGTTTGCCGTTTTTATGTTCGGCCGTACACTGGAACAAATTTGGGGGCCAAAGCGTTTTCTTTTCTACTACCTGATCACCGGAATTGGTGCAGGACTTATTCAGCTGCTGGTAATATTTATCCGTGCACAGGCAGTGATACCACAGGAGATGTTTTCAATGATTGACAGTGTCACGGTAGGAGCCTCTGGTGCTGTATTCGGCATCCTACTGGCATTCGGAATGCTTTTCCCTAACGCAGAACTATTTATCATTCCCTTTCCCTTCCCCATCAAAGCCAAGTGGTTCGTAATAGGATATGGCCTGCTGGAACTGGTTTTTGGGGTAGCCAACAGGTCAGGTGATAATGTGGCTCATTTTGCCCATCTGGGAGGGATGCTCTTCGGGATATTTATGATTTTATATTGGAGAAACAAGGACAGAAAAGATGGCAGATATTATTGACATGCTCAACCAAAAATATAAAACGGGCAGTATGATGACCAGACTCATCTTTATTAATACGGCCGTTTTTATTGTTCTGAAGGTTATCGGTGTAATATTCACCCTGTTTAATATTAACAACCTTGACCTGATTGCCTTTCTGGGAGTACCCTCCCATATTCCATTACTTCTTGGCAGTCTCTGGACACCCATTACCTATATGTTCGTACATGAGGGATTCCTGCATCTTCTGTTTAACATGCTCTGGCTCTATTGGTTCGGACAGATTTTCCTACAGTACTTCTCCGGACGCTCATTGGGCAGCCTTTACCTGCTGGGGGGACTGGCAGGGGCGTTGCTTTATGTAGCCGCCTTCAATACTATTCCCTACTATATGGACATGGGGCGGGGATGGATGATCGGCGCCTCGGCGTCTGTCATGGCAATTGTGATGGGAGCAGCTTTTTATCGTCCCGACGTACAGCTGCACCTTCTTTTCGTGGGCCCGGTAAAAATTGTATACATCGCCATTTTTGCGTTCGTACTTGATTTTCTATCTCTCGGCAATACTACCAACCCGGGTGGACATGTGGCACATATCGGGGGAGCGCTTCTGGGATTCCTGTTCGCCACACAGTATAAAAAAGGCAGGGACATCACGCATTGGATGAGCAAATGTATCGATTGGTCTGCAGGGTTATTCAAACCCCGCCAAAAGAAAACAAAACTAAGGGTTGAACATGTCCGCCATGAAACCGACTGGGATTACAACAAACGCAGACATAGCGAACAGGAAGAGATTGATGCCATCCTCGACAAGCTGAAACAATCAGGATACAGCAGTCTCTCCGCAGACGAAAAAAAGAAGCTTTTTGATGCGAGCAAAAAATAAAAAAATAAGATTCAGGGATATCGTCAAATGGTCCGTTTTTGCTACCAACATAGTAGCTATTATCCTCCTTTTTTCGGCTTTCCTTTCATGGAACGTCTCGCCGCTGAAAACAAACCTCTTCTCATACATAGGCCTGGGCTTCGGATTGATTTTCCTGCTTAATGTATGCTACCTGATTTTCTGGATCATCTTCTCGAAATGGAAACTGGCACTCATCTCACTGGCTGCTATTCTGCTATGTCATAAACCGGTTACAACCTTTTTCCCGATGCATCTTTTTCCGGAAGAAGCTCCCACGGAGACCTTAGAGATCCTGACTTACAATGTGCAGGGATTTCCGGAGGAAAGAAACAAAAATTCAGCTGAACATCCCATTCTCGATTATATAGCCCGTACCAATGCAGATATTGTCTGCCTGCAGGAATACCTGGTAAGTAAAACCGGCCAGTCTATCTTTTCACAGCGTGACGTAAACCGTATTCTTAATAAATATCCTTATCGTTCGGTCACCGGCTTGGAATCTTCGGGAAAATACCATATCTTCGGTCTTGCCTGCTTCTCGAAATATCCGATCGAGAAGACGCATGAAGTAGTATTTGAATCCTCCTATAATGGAGCGGCAGTTTATACGATCAACATAAAAGGAAACAGGTATACGGTTGCCAACGTGCATCTGGAATCGAACAGTATTAAGGCGGAAGACAAAAAGTTGTACAGCGATTTTATTCAGAATTCCGATTCGGTAAAACTGGAGACGATAACAACCAATATCCGCACCCGGCTGGGAGGTGCTTACCGCATGCGTGCGCAGCAGACGGAGAAAGTGAAGAAGTACATTGATAATCAGGAGACAAAAGGAACAATCATCTGTGGGGACTTTAATGACACACCCATATCGTACGCCTACCACCAGATGAGAAAAGGATTGAAGGATGCCTATGTTTCCACGGCCTTTGGTCCGGGAATTACCTATCACGAAGATCTTTTTTTGTTTCGGATCGATTATATTATGCACAGCAAAAATATCAAGGCCTTCAGCGCAAAGACCGATAAGAAGAAATTTTCAGATCACTATCCGCTGAGGGCCTCTCTGAGACTGGAGTAACCCATACGAAGGTGGGTAAGAATTAATGTGAAAATGAATTACGATTCGCCAACCGGCAAATCAACCAATCAACCAATCAGAAAGATGTACAAAATAAGCAAAGAGTTTTCATTTTCGGCAGCCCATTCGCTATTCGGACTGCACGACGATCATCCGTGCAGCCGGCTGCACGGACACAATTACGTGGTCACAGTCCACCTGCGAGCCAAAGAACTGAATCCGCAGGGCTTCGTACGTGATTACAACGAATTGCGTATGGTGAAGAGCTATATAGATGGCACACTCGATCACCGCAACCTGAATGATATTCTCGCACCACTCAACTCCTCGGCCGAGAACATTGCCAAAATGATATATGACCGGTTCAAGCCGCAGTTGCCGGAGTTGTATGCCGTGGAAGTAAGCGAAACGCCCAAAACGTCAGCAATATATGAACCTGAATGTGAATGAGATATTCTACTCGCTCCAGGGTGAGGGGGGACGCACCGGCCAGGCATCCATCTTTATCAGGCTGGCCAAGTGCAACCTTGCATGCAGCTTTTGTGATACAGACTTCGAAAGGGGTGTGAAGATGACTCCCGGCGAAGTACTCGATGAAATCAACCAGTACGGCTGCAAATGGATCATATGGACAGGAGGCGAACCGGCACTGCAGTTGACAGATGCCATCGTAGCATTCTTCAAGGACGCGGGATACCTGCAGGCCATTGAGACCAATGGCACACGGAAGATCCCTGCCGGTATTGATTACATCACCTGTAGCCCAAAACAGGATTTTGAAAAAGTCAGGGAGCTTATTCCCCATGTAGATGAATTGCGGTTTCCGATCCAAAAGGGCGATCCTCTACCCGATATCTCCATCCTCCCGGAGACAGCACGCTACCTGCTTAGCCCCATTTTCGATAATAAACGCATCATACAGGAGAATGTAGATTATTGTATCTCCCTGATCAAAGATAATCCTCAATGGGCATTGAGTCTTCAAATTCATAAGCTGATTGGCATACGCTGACATGACTAAATTCGAGATAACCATACTGGGTTGCGGATCGGCCATGCCTACCACACTGCACCACCCTCCCTCGCAACTGATCGACATGGACGAGAAGCTGTTCATGATCGATTGCGGTGAGGGTACACAGTTGCAAATGCGGAAGTATAAGGCCCGCATAAGCAGACTCCATAGTGTTTTTATCTCTCATCTGCACGGAGATCATATCTTCGGTTTGCCCGGCCTGCTGTCTACACTCAGCCTGCTGGGAAGAACAGCCGATCTGAATATCTATGCCCACAAGGAGATCGATTTTCTGCTAAACCCGCTTCTGACCTACTTGGGTAAACATATGTCTTTCAAGATAAATATCTTCCCATTAAATCCCAATGCCGGGGAGCTGCTTTATGAAAACAAAACAATAAAAGTAAGTTCCTTCCCGCTGAAGCACCGCATTGACGCGAATGGGTTTCTCTTTGAGAAGAAAGAGTCACCACGCCACATCATACGGGAGATGATCGACTTTTATCATATCCCTGTGAGGCGGATACAGGAGATTAAAAACGGAGCCGACTATCTCACTCCCGAAGGTGCCCTCATACTCAACGAGCACCTCACCTGCCCCGGCAATCCTGCCCGGATTTACGCATATTGCTCCGACACGGCTTATGCGCCCGAGATCATTCCCCATATTAAAAATGTGGATCTGCTTTATCACGAGGCCACATTTGCCGAGAGTGAACTGGTGCGCGCTGAAGAAACATTCCACTCCACTGCCCGTCAGGCTGCCGAAATAGCCGTGGCAGCCGGAGTGAAAAAGTTAATAATCGGTCATTATTCATCGCGATACAGTGAAATAGGTTCGCTCCTGAAAGAGGCCGTAGCCGTTTTTCCCCATACAGAACTTGCCGTTGAGGGAAAAACAGTATCTTTGTGAGGTGATCCAGATTCTATGAAACATTTCTATGTCATCCTTTTGACGGCCCTCCTGTCGGGGGGAATGGGATTTTCACTCCTGTCGCAGGAGAATCCCCGGAGGAGTATAATGGAGACACCGGAAAAGGTAAACATAAAGCTGTCGGAGAACCGGCTCACCATTGAGAACCTGCCCAAGGACGACATACTGGAGATTTATAACATCATGGGTGTGAAAGTATACAGCCGTCGCGTGAAAGCAGGAACCAATGAATATTTACTCTCCCTGTCGAAGGGATTTTATATCCTTAAAATCGGGAAGATAACAAAAAAAATAGCCATCAGTTAAGTTTAACATTTTCAGTTTGCTACTTCCATTCCCTTTTTTATATCTTTGTGATCTTTATTTCATGAATAAATGGTTATCAATATAAAAAATTAATCGTATGAACATCGCTATTGTAGGTACCAGCGGAGCTGTGGGTCAGGAATTACTCCGCGTACTGGAAGAAAGAAATTTCCCCCTGGATGAATTGCATTTGTTTGGCTCTTCAAGGAGTGCCGGAACTGTCTATAACTTTAAGGGGAAAGAAATTGCCGTGAAGGAGTTGCAGCACAACGACGACTTCAAGGATATCAACATAGCGTTTGTATCTGCCGGTGGCGGTACTTCGCTGGAATATGCCGGAACCATTACCAAATATGGTGCCATCATGATCGATAACTCCAGCGCTTTCCGTATGGAGGAAGATGTACCACTCGTGGTGCCGGAGGTGAACGCCGAAGATGCGCTCCGCACACCGCGCGGCATCATCGCCAACCCCAACTGCACCACCGCACAGCTAGTGGTAGCACTGAAGGCAATTGAAGATATCACCCACATAAAAAAAGTACATGTAGCTACATACCAGGCCGCCTCGGGTGCCGGTGCTGCAGCTATGCAGGAACTAGAAGATCAACACACCCAACTGATAAACGGCGAAAAACCTACCGTTTCAAAATTTGCCTATCAGCTGGCATACAACCTGATTCCGCAGGTTGATGTATTCACCGACAACGGATACACGAAGGAGGAGATGAAGATGTACAACGAAACACGCAAGATCATGCACTCCAATATTGAGGTAAGTGCCACCTGCGTGCGTGTCCCGGTGATGCGTGCCCATTCCGAGGCCATCTGGATCGAGACGGAGCGTCCACTGTCGCTGGAAGAGGCCCGTGCCGCCTTCAGCAATGCCAAAGGGGTGGTAGTGATCGACAACCCGGCCAATAAGGAGTACCCCATGCCATTGGATCTCACCGGTAAAGATCCTGTCTACGTGGGACGCATCCGCAAGGACCTGACCAACGAGAACGGGCTAACCTTCTGGACCGTTTCGGACCAAATCCGCAAGGGTGCCGCGCTCAATGCCGTACAAATCGCAGAGTATCTGATCAGCCAATAAGCCGTCTCTCACCGCATTTCATCGTGTGAATGCGGTTCCGTGTCCGGGTGATCATGTTGTAGCAGTACCCGGTGTGGAAGTGCACCGTGCCCCAATATCTCAATGGGGCACGATTCGTAGGCATTGTTCAGCCATTCCTGCGAAATATTGGAACCCGAATGATAGTGTAAGCCCTGATTCACACAGGCTATATTTTTCACCAGTGAGATAATGGTTCCCACATCGTGGGATACCAGCATGATGGCGATATCCTTGTTGATGTCGCCTAGCAGTTTGTAGAAATTGGTTTCAAAAAGCTTATCCACATAGGTGCTCGGCTCATCGAGAATAATAAGTTTCGGGCTGTCAATAATGGCTCTTCCCAGCAACACCCGCTGAAGCTGGCCACCCGAAAGCTCACCGATGGAACGCGACAAAAGCTGCTCCACGCCCAGACGCTCAGCCACGCCTTTCACCTTCTGCTTATCTTTCGAGGCGTATCTCCTGAAAAAATGCCCTGAGGGCTTGAGCCCCGACAGGATTACTTCCGAAACGGAAATGGGAAATTTTTTATCGATCTGATTGATCTGGGGCAGATAACCTATGTTGAGGAAGGGTGTTTTTTGCCCGTGGTCATAAAAAGTAACTGATCCCGACTGTGGTTTTATCAATCCCAGAATCGCTTTCAGGAGTGTAGTCTTCCCACCGCCGTTCGGTCCGATGATACCGAGAAAATCATCTTTGCAGATGGTCAGGGATACATCTTTCAACACATTCGGCTTGTTTTCGTAACCAACAGTCAGGTTATTTATATCAATCAGCTTATTCATTTGCATCACGCGATAGTATGTCGGCCATACGCAGTAACTCCTTATCCCATTCGTAATTCAACGGATCAATCTCAAACACTTCAGCCCCGGTCTCCCGGGCAATGACTTCCATATTTTTTTTATCGAATCCCTTTTGGATGAACAAAGTACGAATCTGCTCTTTACGGGCCAGGTCAACCAGTGCTTTCATCTGCGCCGGGGACGGGTTTTTTCCCTGAAACTCCACACTGTGCTGGTGCAAGTTATATTCATCTGCGAAATAGGCGAGTGCCGGATGATAAATGATAAAAGAACGGGAGATGGCATGGCTAAGTTTTTCTTGTATGAGACTATCGGTTTCGTTAATTTTCAGGGTGAACCGGGCAAAATTTGAACGATAGCGCTCTTCGTTTTCAGGATCAACTTTCACTACCGCCTCCAGCATATTGCCGGCCATTATTTTTACGGCTCCGGGCGATGACCAAACGTGGGGATCAACGTCGCCATGAACATGATCGTGTGCTTGACCTGTGTGGTCTTCATCTCCCAACCTGTCAATACCTTCCGAACAATTCACAATGGTCATATGTGGATTGTTAATCGACAACCGTTCACTCCATACCTGCTCAAATCCGAGGTTGCCCACCATAAAATAGAGCCGACTATTCCCCATCTCCACCATCACCGACGGGGCCGGCTCGTAGGTTTCAGGACTGGCTCCGGGAGGCACGAGCGTATTGATAGCAAAGGCGTTGCCCACAATCTGTTCAAGAAAAAAACGTTGCGGTTCAATGGTGACGGTAAGTACCGCCTTTTGTCCGGCACCCTCTTTTTTGTTCGCTTCCTGACATGCGAGAAGCAGTATGGGAAATAAAATATAAAAAAAATATTTTTTCATCGGATAAGTTTGATCAGCAAATGTAGCTAATTTCGCTCTTTGCCGAAAATCATAAACAAAGTTTGTTTATTTTTGTTGCCGCAGATTGCAATCAGTTTCATCCATCTTGTTCCGTAACATAGGCACGCTATCACAAAACTTCATACAATTTATTTCTATGCTTTCAAACAAACAGTCTCTTCCACCCATCATCCAGATCACAGAAGATGGATCACATACGCTGTATATACCAGAGATGAATGAGCATTATCACTCCACGCATGGCGCCATGCAGGAGTCGATGCATGTCTTTATCCGGGAGGGGCTGCTTCACAGGCTTTCATTACGATCTTCCGCGCTGGGGGAAACGTGGGAGCAACCTGAGACGGGGAAGAAGCGACAACTGCTTTTCCCGGAACACCCTTTACAAGCCAGGAGGGAAATTAACCTGCTGGAAATCGGATTCGGTACAGGGCTCAACGCTTTCCTCACTTTGCTGGAAACGGAAAAAGCAAATGTAAATATATGTTACCTGAGTATCGAGCGTTACCCCATTACCTGCGAAGCCGCACAGAAACTCAATTATCCCGCTCATAACTTCATAGATGTTAAAGCAGGGGATCTTCAGGCGTTATTCCTCCGGCTCCATACATCGCCCTGGGAACAAGCAATAACTTTAACCCCTGGCTTCACACTGCTAAAGCAACAAACCGATTTCAGCAGGCCTGCCACTTTTATTCCGGAAAGAGGATTCGATCTGATCTATTACGACGCTTTTGCACCTGATAAACAGCCGGAAATGTGGACGCAGGACATTTTTAATCACCTCTACAACTTATCCAACCGGGATGCCATCCTCACTACCTACTGTGCCAAGGGGATGGTGAGGAGGATGCTTCAGACAGCCGGGTTTCAGGTAGAAAGGCTTCCCGGACCTCCCGGGAAGAGAGAGATATTAAGAGCTACAAAACTATAGACGAAGTTGTCGAGGGAAGAAAGAGACAGGATGCCTGTCTCATTGATACTATTCATCTGTCTGTTTCTTTTAGATCAGTTTGCTAATTTGAGATTTAATGCTTTCTTTTGTTATTTCAAACTGATCACATGAAAATTGCAGCACGACTAATAGAGGCGGGAAAGGAGTATAAGACCGGAGAATCTACCATTGTAGCTCTACAGCCCACAACTACCGAGTTCAGAACCGGTGAAATCACCTTACTTGTAGGTCCTTCCGGTTCGGGGAAAACCACCCTCTTGTCGCTCCTTGGCTCCGTGATCTACCCTTCCACAGGACAGGTATGGGTGGGAGATACCTGTGTGAACGACCTCTCCGAAAAAGAACTGGCCCATCTCCGCCTTCAGCATATCGGCTTTGTCTTTCAGGGTTTCAACCTGCTGGCGCCGTTGAACGCATTGGAGAATGTGATGGAACCCCTCCTGCTGCAGGGTGTGAAGCGAAAAGAGGCGAAAAGAAGGGCAATGGAGCTGATCCGTAAATTCGGCATGGAGGATCGCATATACAACCTTCCCAGAAACCTCAGCGGGGGGCAGCAGCAGAGAATAGCCATTGCCCGCTCCCTGGTAACAAACCCGCAACTGATCCTGTGCGACGAACCGACTGCCTCCCTCGATCACAAAAGTGCCAGAATGGTGATGGATATGCTGAGCCAGCTCTCGCTGGATGACCGGGCTGTAATTGTGGTTACCCACGATGTGAGGTTGAAGAAGTATGCCGACAGAACCATCTACGTCTCGGAGGGAAGAATCAGCGAAACAGCCATGGAGGATGGTTTTTGAAAAACCTGCCAAATCAGAATAAAACCCTGTAAGAATCGTTTTTTACGTTGACAATAAATTTACTATAAAATGAAGCGACAAATTGTTCTCCTTACAGCCACACTGCTACTGGCAGCATGTGACAACAAACAGGAAAAAACCACCCCGTCACAAACCGGACTTACTCCACAGCAGATTGTCGGCATCGGCAAGGTAGTGCCACAAGGTGGCGTGATTGAACTGGCCGCCCCGGCATCGGGCATCGTGAAGGAGATGCACCGGAAAGCGGGGGAACACATCGAGGAGGGTGAGCTGATTCTTTCACTCTGCAGCAGCGACGAGGAGCTGGCGGTCAGAGAGGTTGATTCCCGGTTAAAATCGCAGGAGCTAACGATGGAATCGGCAAGGATCATGCTGGAGCAGCAGCGGATCTTATACACAGAACAAGAGCGCCTGCTTAAAGATGCCAAGGAACTACTGGTTGTGGGCGCCACTACCGGGGAAAATGTACGCACGCTGCAGAATGAGTTCGATCGGGGAACCGAGCAAATAAAAAGGCTGGAGAACGACTACAGGCTACAGCAATCGCAACTGAATGAACTAAAAATTCAGCGTGCTTCCAGGGTGGACGATCTTCAGAAAAAAGTATTCCGTGCCCCCAGCGATGGTATACTACTGGATCTTGCTCCCCGTGTGGGTGAAGCTGTGAGCCAATATCAGCAATATGGAAGGATCTCTCCTGACAAGCCCCTGGTGGTGATGGTGGAGATCGATGAGCTGTTTGCCCATAAGCTTCAGTTGGGACAACCCTGTAGAATAAATCTTCATGGCAATGACGAAGTGGCTGCTACCGGTGAGATCGTACACATTTCACCCGACTTGAAAAGAAAATCGCTATTTTCCGATAGCGGAACCGACCTCGAAGATCGCCGCATCCGCGAAATCGAGGTTTCCCTCAACGAGGTGAAACAACCGCTATTTATCGAATCGAAAGTGGAATGCAGTGTACAACTAAACTGACCGCTTATGCTCTCTACCGCCTTTAAATTTGTCCGTTTTGAAAAGTCCAAGAGCATGGGCATCCTTGTGGCGATCGTCATCAGCATTTACCTGATCGGGATCGAGCTGGGTATGTTCTTCTACCTTGCCAACATCATCGGAGGCATCGTGGGGAATGCCAACCCCCAGTATGCACAGGTTTTCGTGGTAAAAAAGCAGACTGAAAACGTGAACCAGCTTTCTCCACTTGATGTGCGCTGGGAAAACCAGCTGCGTAGCATCGATGGGGTGACCGGCACGCATGGCTTCGTAATCACCAATGTCTCTGCCAGATTTCCCAATGGCAAGGATGCTCCGGCCATGATTATCGGCAGCGACTACCCCGCCCTGGCGGCGGGTCCTTATGCCGATCTGGTCTATTCCGGATCCATCGGTAGCCTGGCAGCTCCGGAGGTCGTCTCCACCGATTTTTATGACAACAAGGCGTTGCGTTTTGAGGTGGAGCCGGGTACCCGCTTCGAAATCAATGGCAAGTCGGCCACAGTAGGGGTAATGACAAAAGATGCCAAGGGATTCAGCTCCCCACTGATCTATACGACTACCGACAAGGCCCGTTACTACACTGGAATGTCGCCCACCCAGGTAAGCGGGGTGATTGTCACCGTCTCCGATGCCGGCATGATCGAGTCGGTCGTCTCCCGGATCAACCAGATCGCACCCGACCTGAAGGCGTGGCCCGCAGACAAGATAAGGACAGCCACCATTATCAACGTCATGACCGACAATAATATGGGGATGAGTTTTGCCACACTGGTGCTCTTCGGTATCATCAGCGGCTTCTTTATCATCGGGCTCACCATGTACTCGGTCACCTACGATCGCATCAAAGATTACGGTACCCTGAAAGCAATCGGGGCATCGGGCAACTATATCACCCGACTGGTTGTTGCCCAATCGGTCATTTATGCCCTGATTGGTTATCTGGTATCGCTGATCCTGCTTATCATCTCTAAAATAGGAATGGCAAAAGGGGGCCTGATCATCAGTCTAACCCCTGCATTGTTGAGCTTTTTATTCCTCACAACCCTGATTATTTCCGTGGGAAGTTCCTATTTTTCCATCCGGAAGTTGAAAAAAGTGGAACCCTCCTCGGTTTTCAGATAGAAGTAAAACCGGGAATCAAAAAAGAATATCCCGGATAAATCACACAGGGATATGAGGTGCAACCAACAACAATAAAAAAATTTACATATTGAAAACAAACCAATTCAATGAGAAGAACAATAATACTATATGCGCTTTTATTTTCTGTTACAGTTTCAGCACAGGAGTCTCTGACATTGGAGGGTGCCATTCAACGGGCACTGGCGCACTCACCCGCCCTCAACGTGGAGAAGATGAAAAACGAAGCAGCATCTATTGAGGTGGAAGAGAGTCGTCTCCAACATATTCCCGACATCTATCTTTCCGGAGAGATGCGACGAAACCTGGTGATCCCCGCCACTCCCGTGCCGGCCCATGTCTTCGATTCCTCTGCAAAGGAGGGGGAGCTGATGTATCTGAAGTTTAACACGAAATATAACTCATCGGCAGGGATAAATCTCCGGTTCGATCTCTTCAATCCGGAAAAAATCAACCAGGTAGCAGAAAAAAAACACCAGCAAAGGATTCAGAAATATGATACGGAAATATCGGAAGAGGATTTAAAAGAGCGGGTAGCTCTTACTTACGCGGAGTGTGTGATCGCGGAAGAACAAAAAAAACTGCTCAGGGGAGATACAACCTATTATGCAGAATTGCTCTGTAACGCCAGACAGCTTTATTTGAAAGAGAAGATCAGCCTTTCCGGGAAGAATGACACACACAGGGCATACAACGAGTCTGTTGCTGCTTATCTGGAGGCGGCAAAGATCGCGGGCGACCGGAAGGCAGAATTGATCTACCTTATGGGGATGGATGTGACGGCCGCTAATGTGGCCTCGCTTTCACTGGCAGAAGATATTCCAGCGCTGCTGGGGGCTCTGGAGATGAAAGCATTACCTGCCTATGGTCTCACACCCCTGGAGGTGCTGCGGCAGCAGGAGGCAGTGGATCTTGCGTCGCTCCGTCTGAAGTCGGCCTCCTGGAAGTATGCCCCCACTGTTACTTTGAATGGATATTACGGCACCAACTACTACAACCAGGAGTTCACGTTGTTCAACAACAATCTCTGGAGAGGTAGCAGCTATATCGGCATCTCACTCAGGGTACCCGTTACCCAATCGTTCAGTACATCCAAAGAGGTATCACGACTGCGCTTGCAACAGTTGATGGAGCAGGAAAACCTGCGCGATATCCGCAACAACCGGGAAAAAGAGCGGCTCAATGAACTGTCTCTGCTACAAGTCAGAAAAGAAAGTTACCGTCTGAACCGGGAAAACTGGGAGATGAGCCAACAAAATGAAGCAGCAGTACTTTTTCAGTTCGAAAAAGGCTACATTCAGCAAAGTGACCTGCTCAACGAGAAGATGAAGATGCAACAAAACAGGCATCGTTTCCTCCAATCGGCCTACGACCTGTTCAGCAGCCTGATTCTGCTTGGAGTTGAATAAAGGTTGCATCAATGATAGCGCAACGCCAGAACCGTAATATCGTCCGATTGTTCAAAACCCTCTACGTAGGTCTCCAGACCCTGGATCACCGATTGAATCATGATGGAGACAGAAGTGGGAGCATCCGAATTAAAAATCTGCAGCAATCGCTCCTCTCCAAACAGATGTTTCTGACTGTTCATCGCTTCGGTCACTCCGTCGGTATACATCAGCATGGTTTCTCCCGGTAACAGGGTAACCTCTTCATTTTTGAAGCTGACATCCTCAAAAGCTGCCAGAACAATCCCGGAATATAGTTTCTGGTATGCTTTTTCATATTCACCCAACAGAATAAACGGATTGTGTCCGGCATTGGCATATTCCACCTGTCCTGTATTGATATTCAGCTTTGCAAAGAAGAGGGTGACAAACATGTTTTGATCATTTCCCTTACAGAGCTCGTTGTTCACCCGGTAAAGCACATCGGCGGGAGTGATTCCGGTGAGGGCGATCGACTTAACGAGGGTATTGGTCATCGACATGAAGAGAGCAGCCGGTATTCCCTTATCTGACACATCACCAATGGTGAAGCCGAGATGTTCATCGTCGATCATAAAAAAATTATAGAGGTCACCACCCACTTCCCGTGCCGGTTTCATAAAACCACAGATAGAAAACTCATTGTGATCGCAGAATCCGCCAACTTCCCTGGGGAGCATACCCATCTGAATGGCATTCGCTATCCGCAACTGGCTCTCGAGGCTTTCCTTAGCCGCTGTGGTCCTCTGCAGGTCCTGCACATAATGTTTGATGGAATTCTGCAGGTAGAGAAACGAGCCGGAGAGAATTCCAATTTCATCTTTATATTTTAGGGAGAACTCCTTCAGATAATTTTGATTGTACTCTGTCAGCTTGTAGTCATTATCGACCATCTCTTTCGAAAACTCCACGAGCTTCTTGATGGGCGCCGACATCTTATTGGTCAGAACAAAGACAATAATAAATGAAACGATCAGGATGAGCAGGCCAAAAAGGATAAAGCCAAGAGCAATACCGGTCAGTTGATTCTCCACCACCTGGTAGTCATAATCGGCCCCCACTACATAACGCTTGCCAGCGGCAGTGGTGAACGGCACAAAAACCGATCTGACAGGGCCGTATGCATCTTCATAACTGTTGAAGACAACCCTCTCCTCCTCTATCGGAGTAAAGTAGATGCTTCTCATCTTCTCCCTGTCTCCCTGGTAAGTGGTAAAAAAAGTGTCAGTGCTCAGACTTCCCGAGGTCCAGCGTAACCCATCATTATAAATAATATAAGAGTATACCTCTTTTACTTCCACCTTTTTGGCAAACTCATGCAGGGCCCTTCTTTTGAGTTCGAACTCTTCGGGAGTGATTGAGAATTCATCTTCTATGCGGTCGTGGTACGCATCTCCCACAAGGTTGTGTGCTCCGTAGGCCACAGAAAACAGCATATCGTCAATTACGCCCTGGGTAGATTTCTCGGTGAAAAAGACAGTCACCGAAGTGGTGAAGATGACACATCCGGCTATCGATGAAAAGAGCAACAGCAATATTTTTTTTCTGAAAGGCAGTTTTCTAAACATGGCTTAATGTAAGGCGTAGGTATTAATCGATGTCAACTACAAATATATTGTGGTTCTTTCCTTCCTTGTATTCATAGTCAAAGTGATCCACACTTTTCCGAGCCAGGAAGATACCCAGTCCCCCTATGGGCCTTTCCTCTACCGGTTTCATCAACTCCTCCGGTGTGGGCATGCCCTTCTTTATCGGATCAAAGGGAATGGCGTGGTCTTCGAGAATCACCGTCAGTTGCCTGTTACGGTAGGACACGCAAACATGAATTGTACCCTCATCGATATCGGCTAAACGGTAGCCGTAATTTATAATGTTGGTCGCGATTTCGTCTACCGCCAGACAGAGTTTGAAAATTTTCTTCTTGTCAATATCATGGGCTGTGGCAAATGTTGTTATAAAATCGCGTATCGGTTCGAGTGAGCCGGGCACAGCTTCAAAAACCCGTGATTGAGATTCTGCTTTCATGCTATTCAGGATATTGGTCCACAATACTTACACTGAATATCAACCCTGTCATTCGCAATGTTTCGAGCAGTTGCTCCTGGGGCCTGACCAAAATCAAAGAAGCTGCCGTACCCAATTTCTGTTTGGCAAAAATAAGTACTCTCAATCCGGCAGACGACATAAAATTGAGCTCATCTACGTAAAGAACCAGGGTCTGCGGATTTTGCAGAATTACCTGCCTCACCTCTTCGTTAAACTGTGGAGCGGTAGATGAATCCAAAGATCCGCAGAGTGTGAATGCTATATACTTTTCAAAAATCTCTTTTTTTACTGTGAAACCCATATCTGTTCCTCCAAATTAAATGAATTATTTACCTATTAAAACTATGACCGAGCGTCCTCCGACAATGAAACCGGATTGATTCTCCAGCACGGGCTCACACTGTAGCGGATAAAATGTCTCAGGCGGCGCCATGGATGTATTGACGGAAAGATACCATTTCCTGTTTTCCGATAACTGCGGCAGCTCGAATTCCAATGCATCCCAGTGCATGTTGGCCGCTACGTAGATGGTATCGTCCTTCACGAAGCCGTTTTTGGCGTGATGCCCGTCGAGCATGAAAGCAAAGACGGTATTTGATTCCGACCAGTCGGCATGCCATGCCTTGGTGCCGTGAAATGTAATATCGGCGTAGCCGCTTTCCTTGTAATCTCTGTTGCTGTAATGTTCTTTATTCCTTAATATCGGGTGCTGTCGGCGAAAGTGAATGATGTGACGGGCAAAGGACAACAGATCGAAATTTTTTTTAGTAAAACTCCAGTCCAGCCAGTTAAACTCACTGTCGTGACAGTAGGTATTATTATTTCCCTTTTGTGTCCTGCCCATCTCATCACCCATCAAGATCATGGGCACCCCCTGACTGAGCATCAGGATGGTCATCGCATTCTTAATCTGACGATGCCTCAGGATGTTTATCCCCGGATCATCCGTTTCACCTTCACATCCGCAATTCCAGCTGAAGTTGTCGTTGCATCCATCCTGGTTATTTTCACCATTTGCATCGTTATGTTTCTCATTATAGGCAAACAGGTCATACAGTGTAAAGCCATCATGACAGGTGATAAAATTAATCCCTGCCGTGGTACCCCGATGCAGGTACATCTCGGGCGAACCCTGCATGCATTGCGACAGTTGACCCACTGTATTGTGGTCACCCTTGAGAAATTTCCTGACGGTATCCCTATATTTCCCGTTCCATTCTGCCCAGCGACCATAGGCCGGGAAGGCACCAACCTGGTAGAGTCCGCCGGCATCCCATGCCTCGGCTATCAGTTTGCATTTTGCCAGTATGGGATCGTGTGCAAGCGATTCCAGCAGGGGAGGATTATTAAGTGGACTGCCATCCTGGGCGCGGCCGAGGATGGAGGCCAGATCGAAACGGAATCCGTCGACATGGTATTCCGAGGCCCAGTAGCGCAGGCAGTCGAGCACCATGTTGCGTACTACGGGGTGGTTACAGTTAAGGGTGTTACCCGTGCCGGAGAAGTTGAAATAATAACCGTCGGGGGTGAGCATGTAATAAGTTTTGTTGTCGATGCCCCTGAAAGAGATGGTCGGTCCACGGTGATCACCCTCCGCCGTATGATTAAACACCACATCAAGGAACACCTCAATGCCGTTTCTATGAAGCTCCTTAATCAGTGTCTTCAGTTCATCAACCGCCATCCCGTACTTGCCTGTAGCGGCATAACCTGACTTGGGAGCAAAAAAATTGAGGGTACTATATCCCCAATAGTTTACCAGCAGGTCGCCTGTATTGGTATTTTCACGGCTATGCTCGAATTCATCAAACTCGTAGATCGGCATCAACTCCACGCAGTTGATACCCAGATCGCGCAAATAGGGTATTTTCTCCCTGATGGCAGCAAAGGTGCCCCTGTGCCTGACACCCGATGAGGGGTGAGACGTAAAACCTCTCACGTGGATCTCATAAATAATCAGATCCTCCATGGGTGTTTCCAGCGGGTTATCCTCCTCCCAATCGAAATCATCGAACACCAGCCGTGACCGGAAAGGATAATTCCGCTTCAGGTTGGAATCATCGCGCCATTTGTCTCTACCTCCTATTGCTTTGGCATAGGGATCCGACAAAACAACCTGCTTGTCGAACCGGTATCCGTTCTGCGGATCGTATGGCCCATCCATCCTGTAGCCATATTCAATATTTTCATAATCGAGGCCAAAAACAATGATGGCATATACATTTCCTACCCTGAATTCGTCGGGTATTGGTATCTCTGCATAGGGCTCCTCTTCGTTTTTATTAAACAGAACCAGCGTACAGGATGTAGACGCGCTGGAAAAAACGGAGAAGTTTACTCCGTTGGGTACCAGGGTCGCCCCAAAAGGGAGTACACGCCCCCGACGATATTTTATACCCCGGTATTCGTTTGTAGGGTAAAAGTCGATCCTGTTATCAAGTGTACTCATGTCTGTATGAATTGTTTTTCAGCCTCTTCGATGCTGGCATATAGTTCGAAGAAATTAATGAATCCGGTCATCGACATGATGTCGCAGATTTCCTCTGAAACATTCACCAGCAATACCTTGCCACCATTGGCATTTAGTTGTCTGTATAGCATCAACAGTACCCGCAACCCGGCACTGGAGAGGAAAACAACTGCGGTTAAATCCATAATTACCCGATTGCAGGAAGTCAGTTCTTCCATGATACGCGACTGCAATTCGCCGGCTGTATTGCTGTCTATACTTCCCTGTATTGTGATATAGACAATGTTGTTTTTCGTTTGGGTTGTTACTTTCATCTGTTCTGTTATAACTAATCGAGCCAGCTCTTTGGCGCTATTTTCACTTTCACTCTCACCTGCTTATCGGTTTGTGGCAATGTGACGGTGAGCTCATCTGCATTAAAGTTATGGTAGGGTTCTCCATCCACAAAGCAATTCTCTATATAGATGCTGTCTACCGGTAAGATATCGGGAGATACACGAAGAATATTGTCTTTAAAACCGTTTGGCAACGGTTTGAAATGAAGTATCAGGGGCTGCTTGGTAATAAGCAGGTTGATGTAGGTTGCCGACAGGAAACAGAGTTCCATGCTGTGATAGCCACTCATGGAGTGACTTCCTTTAAATCGTTCATTACCGAGAAGGTATGGCAAGCCGTTTGCAAGCGTGTTAAAGTAAACACCTCCATCATCACTATCGAGGAAGAACGCATTGTAGAATGCCGCCGCCTCCCGTCCGTTTTTGTTATATTCATCGTCTTTGAGGACTCCAAACATGATGAGATATGCCAGGATGGCCTGCTCCTGCTGCCACCATGCTTTACGGTCGTGCCAGACAAACTCATGATGTGTTCCGTTGGGTTTGGTCACCCTTTCCACCACATCATACCAGCCTCCTCTTTGTCTGTCGCAACCCACTTCGGGCATCAGCTCCGCAATTTTCCTGGCAAAATCGAGGTACTCCTTTTTGGGTTTCAGGGATTGCATCCGCATCAGGTTCCATGCGATCTTCAGGTTGTGTCCCACCACAGCCCTGTTTTGTTGCCAGCCCCATGTCTGATCAAGGCTCCAGTCCTCGTGAAATTTCTCCTGCACGAAAGGGCTGCTTTCATAATCGGGAAAGAACCGGGTGATGGTGTCAAATGTATATTCAAGGAAGTCGGCATACTTCTCTTCTCCGGTAGCCAGATAGAGATTAATAAGATAAGCCGGGGCATGGTCTCCCACTGAGTTCCAGTTCTTGCGAGCCCGGTTGTGTGCCAGGCTCTCCGTTCTTGGATCCAGCATAATGGGATCGATGTGGGAGAAGTAACCCATATTTTCCTCGTCCTTGAAAAAGCGTTCGAACAGATCCAACGTTTTGTCAATATCCCATTTGATTTTGGGATCACCTGTGATCCGCATGGTCTGCGTGGGACCCGCCAAGGCGTAGATCTGCTCATACATGGGAATGGAGTCGTAATCATCGCCGAACTCGGAAGTCAGCAGTTTGGTCTCTTTCTCTCCTTCCACCTTGATCCCGTGATACCAATATACAATGTCTTCATCGGCATCATAAAAACGCATGTGATCACGCAGGTAATCACTTCCCTTCTCGGCTGCCTCGAGGTATTCATCTTTACCGGTAAGGAGATAGGCCGACGCAAATCCGTAGATCAACCGCGAGATGGTATCGGTCTCCTGCAGGTAATCCCCTTTTTTTGATCCGCCCAGATGGAGCATGGTGCGATAGTTTTCATAATTGACGGGTCGATCGGGAAAATCGAACTGCCATTTCATGTAGCTTGATGCGATGGAATCGATCTGGTTGATCCACCAGTCGGGCTCCTCGTGCCTGTATATACCGGGCCCTTTTCCGGGAAAGATCATCCATTGTACCTGAAAAAAAGGCTGGCTACTATTCTCCCGGGGATAAAATGTTCCATAAGCAAACACCATCTGGCGTGGCAGGGCCAGTAGTTTCAGCATGTCGGCCGTGGCATCATTGTATTCCTCATTCAGGTTGCGTGAATACCGAGCATAGCAATTGCCGGAAATATATGCCTTAAAAATGCGGCTGTCGGAAGTTTTCAGAGAAAAGGTGCGTTCGCTCAGATTGAAATCTGTCACATAACCGGCGATGGTGTCGGAAAAAGTAAAATTAATATCCATGTAGATTGTTATTTTTTTCTTGGATCCGGAAATAATCTGTTTGCATACATATAAATAAACGGTACAAAAACACCCCAGGCTACTGCAATAATGGCCAGGCTATAAACTCCATATGTGAGAGCCACAAGCCCGAAGCGCTCGGCCGATCTGAATATCAATACCGCAAAGACGATCCCCAGCAGTGCGTTGACGAAATGTTTTCCCCGGGTAAAGACGAGGTAGGAAATGATCCGGACACTGAAATTGACCCATAGGGCCAGTATCCATACTGGCAGGACAGACTGCAAGCCGAGCAGCCGCGAAGAGGGAGTCACGGAATAGACTGAGCTCACGATCAGCAAGGTTTCCATTACAGCAGCGGCAAGCGCAACAACAACCACCAGTTTTATTTTATTCCTGATGCGTTTCTTGTCCTGAAGCAGGTCGATCAATATAATCAGCAGCACCACAGCCATTCCAAGCCATGGCATTTGCTGGAGGGCACCAAAATAACAGGCTACAACACCGATCATGAAAGTGAGGGTACCTGTAATTTGATTTAACCAAAATGAAAGATTCGCTCTGTTCATTGCTCACCGTTTTTTGTTTTTTAATCGTCGAAAGCGGCAAAGGGAGGATAAATATCCGGATCAACAATGACATCGATCAGCGCCGGTTTACCAAGGCTCAGGGCATTGGTGAAAGCAGCTTCAAACTGATCGATCTCCGTGACCCTGAATCCTTGTGCTCCGCAAGCTTCCGCGTATTTCACATAATCGGGATTCATGAAGTGGTTGAACACCTCTTTATCTTTCGATCTCAGCTGGAAGTATTTGATGATGTTGAATTCCGAATTATTGAAAATAATCCAGATCACCGGCACATTCTCCTGTACGGCGGTCATCAGTTCAAATCCAGCCATCTGGTAATCACCATCACCACAAGCCACAATCACTGGCCTGTCGGGATTGGCATACTTCACCCCGATTGAAGCATTCACGTTGGCAGCCATCGGTCCGAAGCTACCAGGATTCTGATAGTTCCTGCCCTTGTCAAGGGTGAGGTAAGCATGCAACCAGAGCATATGTCCGCCGGCATCTCCGAGGATGATGCTTTTTTCGGGTGACAACCGCGATATTTCCCGTACAAGCATCGCGGGATGAATCTTGTCACTGCGCTGCTCCAGCTTCACGTTGCGGAATTGATCACTCCCTGTTTCAGGAGGCAGTTTTCCGGCTCCCATAGTGGTCATTTTCGCATGCAAGCCAACAATTGCCGGTTTTGCGTCCGATAAAACAGGATAATCAGCTCTGTAGACCTTGCCAATTTCATTGGAATCGATATTGATGTGAATCAGTTTCTTGTTGTCAAACAGCACATCCTTAAAGCGCCATGTATTCCATTTGGCAAACGAGTTTCCGATGGCGAGCACGACATCGGCTTTCTTGAAAAACTCTTTCGCATCGGGATCACCCGATGTGCCGAAAGTACCCAGACAGAGCGGGTGCGTTTCGGGTAGGGCTCCCTTGGCATCCATCGTGGTGCAGAAAGGTATTTGGAATGATTCCAACAGCTGTAGCAGGTCTCCTTCGGCATGACTTCTGATGGTGCCATACCCGACAAGGGCCATCACCTTTTTTCCGTTGTTGATCGCTTCTGTCAACACGCCGGCAGCTTTATCAAGATCTTCCTGTGCGGCCAAAACCGGTCTGACAAGAAAATTAAGGGGCCGGTAGTTGGGCACCTCCTCTTCGTAAATGCTATAGTCTATATGGACATTTACCGGACCGGGGCGACCTTCGAAAGCAAGGTTTATCGCTTCTTCGAGCATGTCGCAGGCCTGAGAAGGATCCTCCAGGATAAACGATTTCTTGGTAACAGCCGAGAAGAGCGCCTGTCCATCGGGAGTACGATTCAATCCCGACGTATCGCCCAGATCACCTTTACCGCGCATCTCACGGGGGGTATATGCCGGCAGGGATAGCAGGGGGAGTGAATCGGAATAGGCAACAGCCATTCCCGAGAGCAGATTCACTGCTCCCGGGCCGGCTGTACAAAAACATACTCCAAGCTTGTCGGAGTACATGGCATAACCGCAGGCCATGAATGAGGCAGCCTGTTCATGACGCGGGATGACGGTTTTAATTTTTTCTGTTCTGCTCAGTGCGAACAAGAAGGCAGAGTCTGACTGGCCGGAGCCTCCAAAGACCGTGTCCACACCAATTGTCTCGAGATAATCTACAATAAGATCTCCAACATTCATACAAACTATTTTAATTTTTTTCAAGTGCTTTCACCAACTGTCTCCCATATTCGGCCGACGACTCCACGGAGAGCCCGGTTACAAAGGGCCAGTCCACTGCTACACAGGGATTCTCCGGTGTAGCCATGTCGTCGGCAAGCACCTTGCCGTCAGGGCCCACCGCATCCTCCACGATATCCTGCAACGGGATCAGGAAACCGGGTGTCATCAGGTCGGTCCCCTTGTTGTTGGGAGTAGCGCCCACCAGGTCGTAGGTTAAATCAAAATCCACAAAGTCCCATTTACGGGGATGTGCTGTCACTTTCTTTCCATAGATCACGCTCTTATAATTGTTTTCAGGATCACGGGTAAAAGCCAAAGCTCCCACCGAGTAACAGATGGCACCGACCAGTTTGTTGTTCTTTACGCAATGCAGAATCATGCGATGTACCGCCGGGTTGTTGCAAATATCAAGTGGGGTACCCGGTCCGCCGGTCATTACCAAGGCATCATAATCCGCCATGTTTACCTCGCTTATTTTCTTCGGATTATCCAGCTCGCCATTACTCAGCAGTTCCTGCGTACGGGCAACTGTCTCTGGGGTATTCACCTTGATGTTTTGATATCCGTCCACGAAATCGGGATCCATGCTCATCGCAATGGGCAGGGGTTTCTTACCTAAATAGGTAGCAAGGGTTACATTGTGCCCTGCGTTTTTCAGTGCATCCCAGGGAGCCTGAAGCTCTTCGGCCCAGAAAGCATAGTTGCTGGCCAGTACCAATACATTTTTTTTCATCATATTGAATTTTAAATTGATTTTGAGAAGATGTCAAATGGGTTTCACGGGACTGAAAACATCAATGGCTTCAGTGTCGCCTACCGATGTAAATGAGTGGGTTGCGTTGGGCGGGATAAAATAGTAGTCGCCCGCCTCAAGCAACCGGGTAACACCGGCTATGGTAGCTTTGAATGCCCCTTTTATCACATAACCAAACTGTTCCGATTCGTGAGAATGTTCAGGCAGTATGACATTGTCTGCAAAATTCCAGTGCATCACATTCATATTTTGACCACTGCCCAGGTACTGACCCCACACGCCTTTAAACAGCTCTTTCTTTTCCACATCCTTCACGTAACGAAATGGTTCCATGGATTAAATTGTTTGTTTATATTTTATTGAACTATTTTTCAATTGATTGCATATTCAGGCAAATACGAAAACCTATGTCGAAGTAACAGGTATACTGATAATTGGTATTGTAACGGTAGGCACTGAATGGCATATTGTTGTCGTGCCTGTACCAGCTGCCACCCCTTTTTTGTTTATAGACACCCTCCTGAGGGCCAGTGGGGCTGGTAAGGGTATCGGTGGGATATGTAGCATAAAAATCATTGACCCACTCCTCGGCATTGCCAATCAGGTTGTACAGCCCCAGGTAGCTTTTTCCTTCTTCAAAGGCGGCAATATCTATAAGCTTTTCCCGGTTTAATCCAAAATTGGCATACCGGTCCATATTTTCAAAATCGTCACCCCAGGGAAAGGTACGCCCGTCCGGGTATCGGGCTGCATATTCCCATTCAGCCTCGGTGGGAAGACGGTACCCCTTCCCAAAATTGCTGTTCCAGCTGTTCAGATCGTATGTCTCTTCGAGTTCTTCACTGCGGCTAAGCATGTTACAGTAGAACGCCGCGCCGTACCAGGTTACATATACAACCGGCAGGTTTGCTTCTTCAGCAGATACCACAAAGCGGGATTTTTCAAACCGGATGGGATTCAGATTCCCTTTGTAGTCGGCTTCCAGATTCAGCAATACCTGCGAATCGCCGTGACTGTTTTTCACGTTGACATTCTGTTTGTAGTCACCGCTCAGTTCCCCCTGAAGCAATGCATAGTTTAACATTTGGCAAAATTGCGCGTTGCTTACTTCATAGGTACCCAATTTAAAACCATTCGGGATGATAACGGCATGCATGGGAAAACCAAGCCGAAAGTCACCCAGTATCTGTCCCATGGTAAATGTGCCGGGAGGAATCCCGGTCATTTCGGGTACTTCAAAAAGGGATGCTTCTTCAGTTTGTCGTGTGTGGGTGCAGTTGAGAAATAAAAGAAGAGAAAGGAAAACAAGACAGCTCGTTGGTTTAAAATTTTTCATGGTAGCATAATTATTCCCGGTTAATCTTCTCTATGATTGCTTTCGCAAACAAATGGGCGCAGTCGCCTGAACGGGCAGTAATCAGATCATCGTCGACCACCACATTCTCATCCACATAGACAGCGCCGTAAGCCTTTGCATCACCCAGCAGGTTGTTATGGCAAACAAGTCTTCTTCCCTTAACAAGCTCAGTGGCAGGGGCCATCAACCACAAACCATGGCAGATGATCCCTTTGATGATTTCCTTTTTTTCAAAAGCACGTTTGATAAATTCTACAGCTGGGGGTAGCTTGTGAATATCTTCGGTATAACGCAACCGGTCGGCAACCATGCCGGAGGGAATGATGATCGCATCGTAACTCAAGAGCTCCTCCTCGCTCATGTCCTCGAAGCTCTCATTACATTCCATAGGCACCCTGTATTCGTGTCCATAGAAGGTGAGCCTCTCTTGTCCCCAGAGCCTACTCAAAAGATGCAGTTCATATTTTTCTTCTGCAAAACGGTACTTATAATAGAAAATTTCATTTTCGTAAAAATCGCTTTCTATTAAAACAGCAATTTTGATTGTGCGATTCATTATTCTTCAGATTAGAACAGATATAATTTTTCTGATTGAGAATATTAATTTAACCCAAATAAAATTGAATAAACCAAAACCAATTATGTTAATTCAGTATATAACAGAATATATTAACGGAACAGGAATTTGTTTAATATAAATCTGATATCCAATCCTCAGGTTACCCTTATACCCGTTCCAGTATAGAATCGCATTTCAAAAATATCTACAAAGATAAATAAATAATTTAAAAGATTAACCTCTATTAAAAAATAATTAATCTGTTTTTATCAGATTTAAGCTACAATTTCAGCGGAAAGAAAGGGATTCGAACCCTTGGTACCCGTGAGAGTACAACGGTTTTCGAGACCGCCCCGATCGACCACTCCGGCATCTTTCCTGATCAGCATGCAAAATTACAATATTTCTCTCAACTATGGAAAAGAATCTGTAAAATTAGTTATTTGGCCAATGCCTCCAATGCTTCGTTGGTAGCGCTTAGCAGTGGGTCTACTGAGATGGGTGATCCCACCCCCCCTTTCATCCAGAGTTGAGGAATGATACGTCCTTGTGTAAACAGCCGGTCAATTTCCTCCGCCATATTTTTGCCTCTCACCTGCTGTTCAATCTGGAAAGCAATCAGGTGGCCCATGGGGTAGTTGGGCAGGTAAAGCGGATAATCGATCATATGCGAATAGATACCCAGTAGCATCTCATCCGGGCCACCCAGCACATCGGCATAGTAGCTGTTCCAAATCTCTTTCGCAATACGGATCACTGTCTCCTTCAGTTGAGCCGGTGTAGCGTCCGGATTGGCATAGAGCCACTCCCACACCTGGATGTCGACCAGGGAGACTCCCATGATCTCGTAGCTCGACCAAAAGTTGTCCAGTGCCAGATAATACGCATCTTCGGGATTGGGGTTTTTCAGCCCCAACAGCTCCAGATCCCGCTTCTGGAATAGAAATGCCACCGCCTCGGTGAAGGCTGTGTTGGGCACGCCGTTCAGCATATAATAATCAACATCGTTCATGGTGATGGTCTGCTCCACATTGTGACCAAACTCGTGTACTGCAATATTATAGCCTTTGTAATCCAGGCCTCCCACGCCAATGCGGGTACGCAGTCGTGCCACGTCGTTGCGCATCTCTGCCCCCCAGGCGTGGCCGGCCCCACGGGAGTTATCGACCGTGATCAGGGCAGTAATCTCCTTTGCTTTCTCCGGGTTCCATCCCAGCTTTATCAGGATGTTGGGAAGATCATGCTCCAACGTCTGTGCATCAGGATATTTTTTGGAGGTGATGGCAGTCAGCTCCTCTTCGGGTATTCCTCCACCGGCACGAAAACCGTTGTACCAGATATCAAACGGCTCCAGTTCACGTCCCAGCCGGGAGGAGATAAAGGCAGCCACCTTCTTTACCTGCGAGGAGGAGAGTAACTCCTTGAAAAGCTCCTCCACCTCTTTCTGTGTCACCTCCATGGTACCATCGAACGCGCGGGAGAGTTGTGTGGGATAATGGGGAGAGTATGCATCGAGCATACGCATCGCCTGAAAATTCTTCAGGAACACCTCGTAGCGCTGTGTCTCCTCCGGTGTGGCATTGACTGTTTTACCCCCCTTCATCAGCACGTTATTTTCCGGATCCCAAGTATGGCTGTCCCGGTTGATTACCTCGAGAGGTATGGATTGGTCCACGATACGCTGCATTACTTTATAGATCATTCTCTGCTTCTCCAGACCCCGCTCCCGATCAGCGTAGTTCGACTTCAGTTCATCGCGCAGGCCCCAGTGGGAGATCAGCTTCATGCCGTCAGGAAATAGTTGTTCACCCTGTCCGTTGCGTAGTGTACCCATAAAGATGTTGTAATCGGAAATATAAGCATCAGCTTTGGTCACCGTATGCGAGATATCCTGCTGTATCGCCGCCGGCACACGCGAGATGAAACGGTCGCCCATCCGGGCATAAGCCCACTCCTTACGGTTCCACTGTCCACCCCGACCGGTCTTCTCCTCAAGTGAGTAAAAGGGGAAGTTGAGTATCGTAAGAAATGCTATCTTGTTGTCATACAGATCATCGGTGAGATGTGCGGAGGCATTGTAACTGCCAAACTGCATATCTACCGGCGTGATATCCGGACCCACAAGCTGCAACGGTGCTTTCAGTTCTACATCCATCTTGTGATAATAACCGTTGATCATCTCGAAACTGCGCTCCAGTGTGGCATAGAGAGAGGAGAGTTCTGCTGTATCGGCCACGAATGAGGTGGTGCAGAACCGTACAAAATCATCTGCCGTACCGTCCTGTTCCTGCCAGAGAGAAGCCACCTGCTTTACTCCGCGTTCAATGCGGAAGGCATTTTCCTCGCCGAGTGAATCTTTTAATTGTGAGATCACGCTCCTGGTATATGTTTCGGAAATAAACTCAGCGCTATTCATAACTTTCTTCTCTTTGTTACAGGCAATCAATCCAAAAATAAAAAGGGTAATGATAAAAAAAAGTGACTTTTTCATCTTTTATATTATACTAATTATTATTACATCTCCAATTTTCACGTGTTCCAATATAGGCTCAAATATAGTGTGTTCATTAAAAAAAACAAAACATATCACTTGAATTATCTATAATCAAAACAATTCAATATTTAAATACGTTAAAACATTATGGTGTATTATTATGAAACAAAATCTGGAAATCAAAATATCAAATATCTGAAATTCTAATTAAAATTTGACAATATCTTGTATGAACAGAAGAAAATTTATCAAAAACACATCTATTGCTACAGTTGCTGCAGTATCGGGTATCAGCGTATCAAAGTTAAATGCAAAAGGGTTAGCTGCTCCAGTCCGGACCAAGGATAGCATATTAAAAATTGGTCTTATTGGCTGTGGATGGTATGGTATGGTCATTGCGAAGGCGGCACTTCAGGCCGGAGGTGTGGAGATAGCCGCCGTGGCGGATGTTGATTCAGCACATCTTTCCGAAAGTATAAATGAATTGAAATCCTTACAAGGCAGCTACCCAAAAGGATTTCAGGATTACAGGGAATTGATCGGTTTTGCAAATCTCGATGCAGTCATGATTGCCACGCCCCCCCACTGGCATGCGCTTCAGTTTATAGCAGCATGTGAAAAAGGGTTGCCCATATACTGTGAAAAACCACTTGCCTATGACCTGGACGAAGGAAAAGCCATGGTCAGAGCTGCACAAAAGGCTGGAAACATTGTACAGATAGGATTTCAGAGAAGACAAAATCAGGCTTTCAGAAAGGCCAGGGAAATAATTGATGGGGGTAAGATTGGCAATGTGCTTCAAGTTGCGGCCCAGATACATTTTAACCCTGGCAAAGTGGATACAAAGGTCCAGGCCCCTCCCGCTTCACTCGATTGGGATGCATGGTGCGGGCCGGCGCCCAAACTCCCGTATCGGCCTTCCATAGGCCATCGGGCATGGAGATTGGAGAAGGAGTATGGAAATGGACATCTGGTGGACTGGGGAATCCATAATATCGATATAATTAGAAAGACAATGGATTTTGCCATGCCTGATATGATTGAAGCATCAGGAGGAATCTTTTTACTGAAAGAAAGAGTTACAACTCCCGACACGCTTATTGCGAAACTGTTGTTCGATGATATCCCTGTTATCTGGCAGCATCGCCTCTGGGGAACGGGAGACCTGGATCCTCAATTCAATAACGGAGTAATATTCTATGGAGAAAAAGGGACTCTCTTTTCTTCAGATACCAGGCTTGTGTTGATACCTGCAGGACGCGACAAAAAGCAGGAGATTATTGAAAGGCCCACACCCGATATGCAGGAAAAGCATGTGGCAGAGTTTATTAAAGCTGTAAAAACAGGAAACAGGACCCTTATAAGTTGTTCTCCGGAAGACGGTTATCAATCCACTGCGTCGGTACAACTGGCAATGATAGCTTATGAAACTGGAAGCAAACTGAACTGGGATAGTAATGGTAATCATATTATTAATAACCCGGAAGCGGAACAACTTCAGGCAAGGCCCTACAGAAAGGGATACAAGAGACCGGTTATCTGATAAATTCAGTATATTTATTCATTACAAACAGATAAAACATCATGATGAAACAGCTACTATTCATATCATTTTTTTTTACGTTTCTTACGTTGTCAGGAAAATCCGGGAGTACCATCCAGACTGTTTCCGGACCGGAAGCAAAGAATATTATTGAAGTAGGTATCGCGGAACAAAATGTTTCAGAGAAACAGAAAAGCATCATCGCTGAAAATGCCGAGATAGAGAAAGCAGGTTCCGGTTTTTCCTTCACCGAAGGACCCGCAGTAGACTCAAAGGGGATTGTTTATTTTACCGACCAGCCCAACGACCGTATTTACCGGTGGGATGAAAATGAAGGTATTTCTCTCTGGCTGGAAGGGACAGGCAGATCCAATGGAATGTATTTTGATCACAAAGATAAGCTTTTTGCCTGTGCCGACTTAAACAACCGGATAGTGTATTTTGATAAGGATAAGAAAGCACATACACTATTTGAGAAATATGAAGGCAACCATCTGAATGGTCCCAACGACCTATGGATTGCTCCCAATGGAGGAATTTATTTTACTGATCCCTATTATCACAGGAACTACTGGGAGGAGGGGCATACCGAACTGCAGGATAAAAGGGGTGTATACTATCTTTCTCCAAAAAAAGAGATTACACGCGTAGTAGATGACTATGTCCAACCAAACGGGCTGATAGGCACTCCCGATGGAAAAGTATTGTATGTGGCAGATATCAATGACCGGAAAATCTGGAAATATGATATTGAGGCCGATGGATCACTTACAAACAAAACTTTTTTTGCCCCGAAAGGATCAGATGGCATGACGATAGACGAACGGGGAAATATCTACCTGACCATGGGGAAAGTGTGGGTCTACTCTCCCAAAGGTGAGTTAATCCATGAGATTGAGCTACCCGAGAGCCCGTCGAACATCTGTTTCGGGGGTAAAGAGAAAAAGACGCTGTTCATCACTGCCCGTACCTCGGTTTATACCCTTACAATGAATGTAAAAGGAGTAGACTGAGGATTCTGAATTCAATTTTTAAGTTATTTTTTTGTAAGTTTGTCCTAATTGTAAATTACAAGAATATCAATATGAACGAAATAAACAATTATATAGAGACCCACAAAAAACGTTTCCTGGAGGAACTTTTCGAACTGATCCGTATCCCATCCGTCTCATCGCTCCCTGTACACAAACCGGATATGTACCGTGCCGCAGAGAAGTGGAAAGAGATTCTGCTGGCAGCCGGCGCTGACAAGGCTGAGTTGTTGGAAACTGCTGGAAACCCGGTAATCTATGGTGAGAAAATTGTCAATTCCGAAGCACCCACCGTGATGGTATACGCCCACATGGATGTGATGCCGGCAGATCCCTTTGAACTCTGGAATACAGACCCCTTTGAGCCTGTAGTGAAAGATGGAAGAATATGGGCCCGGGGTGCGGATGACGACAAAGGGCAATCGTTCATGCATGCCAAAGCATTTGAGTACCTTGTTCAATCGGGGCAGTTGAAATGTAACGTAAAATTTCTGATAGAGGGAGAAGAGGAAATAGGCTCTCCCAGCCTGCCTGAGTTCTGTAAGAAGTACAAAGAGATGCTGAAAGCTGACATTATCCTGGTATCGGACACCTCGATGATCGCACCAGACGTGCCTTCCATCACTACCGGACTGCGTGGTCTGGCATACTGGCAGGTGGAGGTGACAGGGCCGAATGTCGACCTACACTCCGGTTTGTTCGGCGGGGCGGTAGCCAATCCCATTAATATGCTTTCGAAGATGATCGCACAAACGATGGGCGAGGATGGAAAGATCCTGATACCCGGTTTCTACGACGACGTGGTGGAGGTATCCAAAAAGGAGCGGGAGTTGATGGCCCGAGCACCCTTCTCTCTGGAAGCATACAAACAATCACTTCACATTGAGGAGGTATCGGGAGAAAAAGGCTATACAACCAATGAACGGACAGGCATCAGACCCTCTTTCGACGTGTGTGGCATCTGGGGCGGCTATACCGGTGAGGGAGCCAAAACGGTGCTTCCTTCGAAAGCTTATGCAAAGATCAGTACTCGACTGGTTCCAAACCAAGATCACAAAAAAATAGAGAAACTCTTTGTAAGGTATTTTGAATCCATTGCCCCAAAATCGGTAAAAGTGAAGGTGGAATACCTCCATGGCGGCCCCTCCTATGTGTGCCCCATCGATTTTCCCGCCTACAGAGCGGCCGAAAAAGCCTATAAAGAGGTATATGGTAAGGAGCCCGTGCCCGTACGCTCAGGTGGCAGTATTCCAATCATTGCCACCTTCGAGGAAGTACTGGGAATCAAGTCTGTGTTGATGGGATTCGGACTGGGATCAGATGCCATTCATTCACCAAATGAGAATTTCCCTCTGGAACAGTTCTTCAATGGCATCCGAACCATTCCGCTCTTCTATAGATATTTCGCCGAAGAGATGAAAAAAATAAATGAACCAGACAGGGTGCCTGCTGTTTAATAGTTGTAAGGATACAATTAAAACAGGAAGTATGAGAACCTATACAACATTGTCTGAAGCGATCAACGATCTGGCTAAAAGAGGATATACCACCAACTTTAACATAGAGAGTGACTGCATCGTATGTGCTGAAAGTATGATCCGGCTTCATCCTGATGAGTTTCAGATCGACGAGATTTACCGATTTCAGGAGATGTCGGATCTCGACAACGAAAGCATCCTCTATGCTATTTCCTCATCACAAAATAATATGAAAGGGCTACTGGTAAATGCCTATGGTATTTATTCCGAGACAGCAACGACAGAGTTGATCGAGAAACTTTCTGAACAGAAGTAAGAAGTCTCCGGTGAATGGGATAATTATTCCGGATCAGCAGATTTGGACATAGGCCATGTAACGGGTATCCGATGTAACGGGGGTCAACGGCTGGTAGCCGGAAAGTATTTTTCCGTATGCTACTTTAAGTGGAGACTCGCGCTGCATTTTTTTGTGAAATGACTGGGCATCGCCCTGATTTTTAAAATAATTCACCTTAAATTTGCCCTCTGCACCGCGTTCCATGTATCTTTCGTGGAATATTCGTGCCACCACACCCATATTCATCCGTAGGTTGATCTCCACACAAGGTTGAATCATGTACCCCTCTTCCGTTTCACACGCCATCATGTCCACACCTGCGTAACCGGTATAAAAAGGGAAAAAAAGGCTGAGTTTTTGTTTGAGTGATTCGCGCAATCCATGTAGCAAGTCTGTCCTAATATATCCCGACAGTCTTTCCACTATCTTACTGTCGGAAAGCAGCTCATTTCCGGCATAAGCACCCGAAGCGGCGGAATGGAACAGTGAGTAACCTGCAAATTGTGTCTTTCCCTCCTGCACATAAAACTCCATGGCAAAGTCTTGCACTTTGCGCAATACTGGTTCTGCAACAACACCTCCCTGCTCACGGATTACCCTTCGGCACCAGTCGGTCTGCTTGTCGGTAATATTACCCAGTATCCATATTAATCCTTTACCACTACCGGATACCGGCATCTTCAATATTTTATCACCCGGCACCGATTGTAAAAATTCAAGAAGTTCTTCAAGCCGGATAAAATAGTATGATTCCCCACAAAAGCTTTTTTCTTCCTTTTTCAGTTCCCGCAACAAGCGCACCGCGTTTTTACGATTCGTATACTCCTTTAGCCGTTCGAGTTCCTCCATTGAAGGCAACTGATGTTCACCGGCACCCAGGGAGGCCATTTTTCTCCTCAGCATCGGACTCCATCCCCAGGGAATGATTCTCTCCTTCCGACGCAAAACAATCTCCTGAGAGGAAATCATTTCAGCTGTAACGGGAAGCACACTCTTCAAGGCATCCAAAAACGACCGGTTCGCCTCCCCCTCCGCAATTACCGCCTCTCCATTGCCATACCATACAGGCAACAGAGCCATATCGTCCGCCATTTTCACGGCTGAAGCGGGGGGGGTGTAGCTGGCCGCGAAGTTCGACAATGCAAGATCGTGCCAGGGATTAAAAAAGTACATCTATTTATATTCTTTGATCTCGATCTCACCATTGAGAGCGAGAAGTGCATTCTCGGCCAGGGCACCCATTTCGTCCTGGCCGGGATACACGTAAACCGGTGCAATGCGATAGACTCTTTCGATGACCATGTTGCAAAACCACTTACTGTTGGCTATGCCACCGGTAATCAGAATACCATCTACCATACCTTTGAGCACGGTTGCCATCGCTCCTATCTCCTTTGCTACCTGATAAGCCATTGCCTCCATCACCCGCAGATATTTCTCATCGCCTTCCTTCGCCTCCCGTTCAGCCACATAAGCATCGCTGGTACCCAGATAAGCCATCATTCCTCCTTTGCCGACAATCATCTCCGACATCTTCTCGTAGCTGTAGAGGCCACTAAAAGCGACTTTCAACAACTGCCCCACAGGCAGTGACCCGGAACGCTCCGGAGAAAAGGGTCCATCGCCATCCAGACCCTGATTTACATCAATTACCTTTCCTTTTTGATGAGCGCCCACAGTGATTCCACCACCCAGGTGTACCACAATAAGATTGAGATCCTCGTATTTTTTCATGATGGATTTGGCGTGTGAGCGGGCGATTGCCTTTTGATTCAAGGCATGAAAGATGGATCTTCTCTCAAAGAGCGGATGTCCGGAATATCTTGCCAGCGGCTGTAATTCATCCACCACCACCGGATCGGCAATAAAGGCTTCGGCAGAGGGGAGCATCTTTGCAATGTCGTGTGCGATCAATGCTCCCAGGTTGCTGGCGTGTTCACCCCGCTTGCATTCCAGAAGATCTTTCCGCATCGCTTCATTTACCCGGTAAACACCCGATTTGATGGGCTTCACCAGTCCGCCCCGGCCAATCACCGCGTCGATGGTCTCCAGAGGGACGTCGGCACTTTTCATTTCCTCATAGATAATGTTTTTCCGGTATTCATACTGATCAGTAATCTTCTCAAACTTGTGTAGCACTTCGGGTACATGCTTGATAGTTTTCAGGAAGATTACCTTCTCCTGCTGATAAATGGCGATTTTCGTCGATGTGGAGCCAGGATTAATGACCAGAATGCGTGTATCTGTTCCCATATATTTTTATTCTTTGATTACTATAAATATCTTCCGACGAAGAAATATTAGCATATGCTATCTGAGACAGACTGCCAGGGCGATGGAATAAAGTTTACTCCGTTCATCGTCCGAGCGGGAGGTAAGCACAACGGGTACGGTTGCACCCATCAGCACCGCAGCGACTACCGCTCCTCCCAGGAAATTGAGTGCTTTATAGAACATGTTTCCTGCCTCGATATCGGGTGCCAGGATGATGTCGCAATCGCCGGCCACTTCGCTCACAATACCTTTGTTCCGCGCAGCCTCCCTATTTACGGCAATGTCAACCGCAAAAGGTCCCTCCACGATACATCCTTTTATTTGCCCTTCCTGATTCAGCTCCTTCAGCCGGGCAGCATGCACGGTAGACTCCATTTTCGGGTTTACTTTCTCCACAGCTGCGGCCACGGCCACTTTGGGCCTTTCAATACCCAGGCGATGACATGCATTCACCGCATTGTGGATGATCTGGACTTTTTCTTCCAGAACAGGAGCGATGTTCATGGCCGCATCGGTTACACATAGCACTTTATGATAGTAGGGTGACTGAAAGAATGCCACATGACTCAACAGATGCTCCGTACGCAACCCTTCCTCCCGGTCGAGTATCGCCTTCAACAGATCTCCCGTCGCCACGCGACCCTTCATCAGGATATCGGCCTCCCTCCGACGTATCTTGGAGACAGCGATCCGCGCGGAGGCTGCCCCATCGCCATCATGATCCACAATCTCAATCCCTTCCAGATCAAAACCGATGGACTGCGCAATATTTTCAATCTCAGATTTACTGCCCACCAGTAGAGGATGCACAATCTTCTGCCGGACAGCGCTCTGCAGTGCTTCCAGCACATGCCGGTCTTCCGCCGCAGCAACCGCCACGATACACTTCAGTCCTCTCCTGGCACGCTCTGTCAGTTCATTTAAATCGCGGATCATTTCAACTGTTATTTTGAAGCTTTTCTCTTACAAAAGAACAAAAAATATTGCATATCATGACGATATATAGATAACATTTTGACATAAAGTAGAAAAAGTCACGCACTCATGGAATATTCATTTTGAACAATCAACACTTTTCAATTCACAGGTGTTCCGGTTAAGGACAAGATAATTTCCATGCACGGTACACTAAAAAACGTCCTAAAACACTAATTTTAGGACGTTTAAGTATTGATGAAAGCGTTCTTTGAATGCTCTCCTGAAACCCTGAAGGGCTTCTTTGGAGCGGCAAACGAGACTCGAACTCGCGACCCTCAGCTTGGGAAGCTAATGCTCTACCGACTGAGCTATTGCCGCAGAAATATCCTGCAAATGTAAATATTTTTTTATTAAGTATCCACACCTCACTATTTTTTATTTTGAAAAAATGACGCTTTTCGATCGTTACAGACAGCTTCATCCCGAAATGAGGGCTCATTTCAGGCATACACAACCCTGCAACAAAAAGTCATCTCTTCATAAAACTACCAGAAAGAAATAAAACAAGCTCAATATGTCAACTTCCATCTCCAAATCAAGGATTAAACAGGCTGTTTATTCACCTTTTGTTATATATTTAAAATATAATCTTCCACACTAAAAAACGATTTATGAATCTTATGGAGTACACTGCCGAACCATTCCGCATCAAGGCGGTTGAAACGGTAAAGATGATTTCGCGTGAGGAGCGTGAAAAAGTAATAAAAGAAGCCGGTTACAACACTTTTCTTATTCCCTCGGAAGATGTTTACATTGACCTGTTGACAGACAGCGGGACCAATGCCATGAGCGACAAACAATGGGTAGCCATCATGCAGGGAGACGAGGCATATGCCGGAAGCAGGAATTTTCAGCATCTCGAGGAAACCATAAGGGAGTATTATGGCTTTAAGTATGTTGTACCAACCCACCAGGGACGGGGTGCCGAAAACATACTTTCGCAAATAGCCATCAAACCCGGACAACTTGTATATGAACCGGGACAATTGCGTTTTTTCACTGCCCGGTTTGAGCAGATCTGACAAACAGTGCAGGATATCCGGAGTATCTGCTTTACATGTAAGCACCAATACTTGTTCTTTTTAAAGACAGAAAAAAAAGTGTGCTTTTCGAATTGTAGGGAAAATTTATTATCTTTGCAGCCACAAATTTGATCGGGATGTAGCACAGTTGGCTAGCGCGCCACGTTCGGGACGTGGAGGTCGGGTGTTCGAGTCACCTCATCCCGACAAAAAAGGCTGGTAGCCAGCCTTTTTTTATTTAACAGTACTATCCTTCACAATTGGTATTTCACGCTTTACACTCTGACTTAACGAAATCATAGTCTCAGTAGCTACCACCCCGGATATCTCCTGAATACGATTATTGAGCAGGTCCATCAGATGCTCGTTGTCACGCGCAAAAAGTTTGATCAACAACGTATAAGGGCCGGTGGTGAAATGACACTCCGTAACTTCCGGAATTTTATCGAACTCAGGAATTACATTTTTATACATGGAGCCTTTCTCAAGTTTCACACCAATATAAGCGCTTGATGCATAACCCAGTACTTTCGGGTTCACATGGTAGCCGGAACCGGTGATCACATCATTTTCGATCATCCGCTGTACACGTTGATGAATAGCGGCACGTGAAACCCCACACTGTTCTGCCACGTCCCTGAATGGAATACGGGCATTTTGTGAAATAATCTCCAGAATCTGTCTGTCCAGTTTGTCAATTTTCTCCATGAAATACTCACTTTATAATTATTGCAAAAGTAATAAAAATCTATTATATTATGACAATTTGGAAGAATTATTTTGCTAAAAACGAACTTTTTGATTAGATTAATGGGAACAATGGCCATCATTTTGTCGTTTTGATATAATTTTGCCACAACGTCTCGGCTATGATCCAATCAAAGGGGGTGGTAATCTTAATGTTACTCTCCTCCCCCTTGATCATAAGAATGTGCATTCCGCTCTTTTCCACTACGGAAGCATCGTCGGTAAAGACAGGATCGAAAACAGCTTCATAAGCCTTCTTTAATTGTCTTGCCGGAAATACCTGTGGGGTTTGAATCACCCTCAACAGCTGCCTGTCAATTATCCGACTGCCGTTCTCTGTGAGCAGACGTACACTGTTTACTTCTTCCACCACCGGAATCACTCCGCAATCATGCCGTTCTGAAGTATTAAAACACCGTGCAATCAGATCAGTACCAACAAAAGGGCGGGCCGCATCATGCACACCCACAATCTCCTCCTCTGCGATCTCCACCAGCCCGTTTTTTACGGAGTGAAACCGGGTCTCACCGCCCATAACCACCTTATGTGATACATTGAAATCATGAAGCCTGCATAATTCGTTCCATAGCGACTGGAATCCATCCGGTAACACCAACACGATTTTCATTTGCGGATTGTAACGGTGAAAAGCCAGTATTGTATGCATTAGCATGGGCATTTCGCCTATCAGCCGAAACTGTTTCGGCAGATCACCACCGGCACGCAGTCCTTTACCGCCTGCCACAATGATCGTACTTTCTTTTCTTGCGGAGCTCATACGATGTCGTCCAGAATTTTCTGAAGTTCTTTCTCCGTCCTGGTCAGCTTCTCTTTACAAAAAGCGATGAGTTGCGAAGCACGCTTCACCTTGTCGGTAAGGAGATCCACATCCATTTCTCCTGACTCAATGGCCAATACAATGGCTTCCAACTCTTTTTTTGCCGAATTATAAGTTAATTTTTCCATCTTTCATTCATTTCATTTGATAAGCTAAAATTCAGGCTTGTTTTTTCTCAGGCGGATTATCTGACGAGTGTAAGCCAGTAACCCTGGAAAATGAGGTGCCATCCCTGAAGCGGGTCTCAATGATATCATCTACACCCAGATCCTGTAGCGAGGTGATAATTTTTCCATCCTTCAGAGTAAGTGTATATCCCCGCCGGAGCACATTTCCGGGAGAGATCATCCGTACAAACTGCTCTCTGTTTTCCATTAAATGGTATTGCTGCAACAGATGCCGTTTCAAAGCATGCCGCATTGTTTCCATAATCTGCTGCATCCCTGCCGTCTCCTTTTGTAGTAAACGCATCGATTGATGTATCACCTCTTTGGACAATGAAAACAAAAGATTTTCTTCTTTCATTGCGATAGTCTCACTCGCCGACACTACTCTATCCTGTAAAGCGATGAGATCAGAGAAGGTTTTCCAGGTATCATTTATGAAAAACTCAGCTACGGCAGTAGGGGTCTTGGCACGGGTGTGCGCCACCATGTCGAGCACGGTGATATCGCGTTCATGTCCAATTCCACTCACCACCGGCAGAGGAAACTGGGCCACATGGACTGCTACGCCATAAGAATCAAAGCAACTCAGATCGGATGTGGCCCCTCCTCCACGAATGATTGCCACAGCATCGAACAGATCCCTGTAATGGAAGATCTTCTCAAGCGCTGCAATGATCGATGCTTCGCTCCGCTCGCCCTGCATGACTGCCGGAAACAGTCTGGTGTAAAAAACCAGACCGGGCTTATTCTTCAGCAACTGATCGCGAAAGTCCTCATATCCCGCAGCAGTAGGCGAAGAGATTACGGCAATGCGGTTTGACGGTTCGGGCAGCGTGAGTTCCTTATTGAGGGTGAGTACACCTTCCTCCTCCAGTTGCTTCAGTACAAGCTGCCGCTGGCGGGCTATCCCACCGAGGGTGAACGAAGGATCAATATCGGCCACAGTGAGGGAGTAACCATACAGCTCATGAAAGTCAACCGATACCCGTACAAGTACATTGAGCCCCGATGTGAACGGCTGCCCGGTCTCCTTCTCAAAATAGGCAGAGAGCATCTGAAAGACACCCGACCAGATCACACCTCTGGCTTTCGCAACAATGGACTGCCCGGCGGGATCTTTCTCGATAAACTCAAGATAACAATGTCCGTTTCTGTTGGGACGCACGTCACTGGTCTCGGCCCGCAACCAGTATGTCTCAGGCAGATGATCGCGAATGGCATCGCGCACCCGGTAATTGAGTTCGGTCAATGATAACGATTTTTCAGACATGGTCCCCTGTAATTGTAAACAAAAATAACAAAACTTCAACGATATTTCAACCTTTCAGGCGGGTAAAATGGCAGCGAAGAGGATTCCGCGTAGATTTCATGATCAGTAAAAGGTTTTTAAAGAAGAAGAGAATCACAGCAAAAAACGCAATACTTTTTGCTGGTAGGGAGATTTAAAAAGAAGATGGATAAATTTGCCGGTTTCTCTGGATGAGTGGGGAACAGAGATTTGCAGTATTTCTTTTTCAAAAGTGTGGATAGAGATCAACTGACCCGACTCGTCGAGCAACCGCATTTCGTACGTATCGAAGGAGAAATCGGGTTGATTTAAAGTGATTAGGAAATGGTTTTTTGAAGGCCTGGAGACAGAGAAAAATTGCTCTGCAACGGGACCCTGTTCCACATGCAGCATGGCGAGGACCTCGCCATAAGCCTTTTGAAAATCGGGAATTCCGTTTCCATATATAGAATCGGGCATCGAATACCTGTCTGATGATCTTTTGATAATGTCAATTAGCTCTTCCCGATGCAATTTGGGGTTCACCGACCAGAGCGAAGCCATCAGCCCTGCCAGAAAAGGGGATGAAAGTGACGTTCCGTTTGTGTATCCAATCAGCCCCTCCTGCCCAATGGTAACAGTGCCTTTTCCTACTGAAACCAGATCCGGCTTAATACGACCGTCCTCCATCAGTCCGCGCGAACTGAATGAGGCTATGAGGCTGTCTGTTCCCACCGCACCAATAGCCAGCACATTTTTGGCATCACCTGGGGGGGTGGTTTTCCGCCAGGGCTTATTTCCTTCATTTCCTGCGCTGACTACAATCAACATCCCCTTATTAAAAGCCATGTCTGCTGCACGCGACATAAAGGATACCTCACCGTTAAGATCAGAAAAATTATAGTTGAGATGATTGTCGTCGAACCGGTTGTAACCCAGCGAAGTATTGATAAGATCCAGTCCCAGGCTGTCGGCATATTCAATGGCCCGCACCCAGTAATCTTCCTCCACCGGAAATTCACTACGTACATCTTCGGAACGCAACAACCAGTATGCAGCTTCGGGTGCCGATCCCATCATCAGTCCCGGCTGGTTTACGGCCATGGTCGACAACACCTTGGTACCATGATCACTCGTCGCAAACAGGTCGCCCTCAGGCACGAAATTCATAAATCCCTGCAGGTCCACCGTTTCGAACCAGGGAATCACATCGAAATTGGTAAATCCGGCGTCGATTACACCCACGTCAATACCCTTGCCCTGAAATCCGGCAACCAGAAGCTTATCGGCGTTATGCATGGCAAACTGATCAAGCGTAAGTCCGAAGGGATGAGTCGAAAGGACTGTTTGCAAATTATCACTTTTCTCCAGCCGGGGGCGCAGCTGGGAGCTGCTTCTCCATTCGTTTCCCCGCCATACGTATTTTACCGTATCCACAAAAGGAAGAGACAGCACCCCATTTATCAACAGGCTGTCAGCAACCTGCACTGTTATAGTACGGAACCACTTGCTGTGGGAGACCACCTTCCCTCCGGCCTTCTCTAATAACTTGAAATAATCCCGCGAAATAGGAAGGTCGGTTTCGTCGACTGCTACATTCTGGTCCTTTCTCCTTTCTATTGCCTTAAGAGAAAGAAACCGTTCAGGCTGGTCAAGAGTATATGTTGTGATCCCCTTGTCTTTCAGATAGACACGGAACCTGTAATTGAGCGATTGTAAAGATGAATGCCCGAAAGAATGTATTGAGAAGAAAAATAAGATAAGTATGAATAAGCTTCGCATAAAAAAGATGTTATTCCCTCAGGTCTAGTCCTTCCTGGCAAACCTATCTCTTATCTGTTGCTTTCTCCTGAGTAAAAAAAACAACAGCACCACCAGCAGGACACTGATACCTGTCACAGTAAAATATTCACTCCAGTTGCCGGATTCCTTATAGCGGGGGTAACTGACATAAGCCATGATACCGAGGTATATTAACAATGCAGCCGGAAGAAGAAACTGTTTTTTTATTTTTCGATTCATTTTTTCCTCTTATTGGGGAATATTGTCTGCTTCAGACATTAATCTGGCAAAGCGCTGAATTTTCTCTTTTGAGAGCTCTACCATCAGATCATCTTTCTCGATCATCTGCGTAGTCACAATTCGCTCCCAAACAGTCATTTTCAACTCATTAGCTTCACCTCCAAAACAATCAAGGACAATGGCGCGAAGTCTTAATTTCTCCGGAAAGGCATCTTCGAGTTGCTTACGTGCCATCTCACCTGTAAGGAGGCAGTTAATAAAAAGCCCGAGCCTTTTGACTGCAAGCTCATCCAGATGTCTCTCACAAAACCGGGATATCTCCTCCTGTATTTTCCCGGAATGAATAGAACCGCCCACTATGACGGAATCATATTTGGTGAGGTCAGGTACCATTTCCCGCTCGCTCAGATTGCAGATGTCCACTTTACCGTCTATCAGCCTGAACAATTCACGGGCACATTTATCTACAGTTCCGTGATCCGACGCGAAAACGATCAGTGTATTGTCCATAGGCATCAGTTCAGTTTCTCCAGAATAGTCAGAAGATATTCATAGGATTTTCCCACGCTGTCAATCTTTACAGCCTCATCGGGTGAGTGTGCACCGGTAATAGTGGGTCCAAAAGAGACAATATCGAGTTTCTGAGACACGTTCGACTGGATAATACCGCATTCCAGACCGGCATGGATAACCATCACCCTGGGGCGCTGATCATATTTCTCCAGATAAATTCTCTCCATCAGATGCAACAGTTCGGAACCGGCGTTGGGTTGCCAGCCGGGGTAATCCCCATCGAATTCCACCCTTGCACCGGCCAGCAGGAAAAGACTTTCTACCGAAGAGCAGACCCATTCTTTGCGACTCTCCGAGGAACTGCGTACAAGTAGCTTCACTTCAATACTCTCTTCGGATGTTTGTATCATGGCAAGGTTCAGAGAACTTTCCACTACCCCCGGAAAATCGGCAAGATAACTAATCACGCCGTTGGGACACCCTTCCACGGCATTAATCAGATCGTCCTGAATTTCTTCGGGAAGGATTGTTTCCGGAATATCGGTTCGTTCCGCCTTAAAGGAAATACCATCTTCGATACCGGCAAAATCTTCACGGAACAGTGCTTCATACTCCGCTACGAGATCGATCAAATCATCGGCAAGCTGCTCTGGGATGGTAAGCACGACAAACGATTCACGTGGAATTGCATTCCGGAGCGTTCCTCCCTGAATGCCTGCAATACGGGCTTCATAGTTTCTTACCACATCTTTCAGAAAGCGATTCATCAGCTTGTTTGCATTGGCACGCCCCAAGTGAATCTGCACCCCGGAATGACCGCCTTTTAATCCCTTCAGGCTGATTTTAAAAGCAATATCACCGTGGTCTATATTCCTGTCGGCCTGAAAGCGGAAGGAAATATTCACATCTCTCCCCCCCGCACAACCAATACATAATTCTCCTTCTTCCTCAGTATCCAGATTCAGCATCAGCGAGCCTCCGAGCATGCTCCCTTCAAGTCCGTTGGCTCCATCCATACCCACCTCTTCATCCACGGTAAAAAGAGCTTCAATGGTGGCGTGTTGTAGCGAAGTGTCTTCAAGGACAGCCATCATCATGGCACATCCAATGCCATTATCTGCCCCAAGTGTGGTAGCATGCGCCTTTACCCACTCCCCATCGACAAATGTTTCAATAGGATCTTTCGCAAAATCATGTTCCACCTCAGCATTTTTTTGCGGAACCATATCGAGATGAGACTGCAATATTACTGTCCTGGCTGATTCATATCCTTTCGTAGCTGGTTTTCTGATCAGCACATTGCCCGCTTTATCCTGTCTTGTTTCCAGATTAAGTGATTTGCCAAAATCTAACACGAAACGGGTCACCTGATCCATCTGTGCTGTGGGACGGGGAATTTGAGTGAGGGAAAAAAAATGTCTCCACACACTTTCGGGTTTTAAACCAAGTATTTCTGCTGTAGCCATATTATTCTAATTAAATGATTTATTCGTATCTGTTACCCTATTCCCTCTTTTGACGTAAGGCATGGCAATTACACCGAAAAGTCCGTAAAGTATTTGCCAGGCCGACTGAATGGTAAATACTGCCCCGGCAAAAGCAAGCGCCTGATTTTCAGCTACCCCCAGTATCAGTAGCGAAGAGATGACCACAAAATGCCATGGGCCAATCCCACCCTGTACAGGCACGGAAATACCAATGTTGGTCATCGCAAATACAATCAGTCCTGCCAGAGGCCCAAGATCTTTGGTAAAGTCGAATGCGAAAAAGCAAATGTAAAAATACAAATAAAAAAAGAACCAAACCAGAATTGTGTAAATAATTATATGCCACTTATCCTTCATCTTCCATATCAGTTTCAGGTCATACTTCACCGTATAAAGAAGATTTTTAATTTTCAGCATAAAGGGTCTCTCCCTGAAAACAGTCAGTAATAACACCACTCCCAGCAGCAATGTACCAAAGGAAACATAGATCCAAATGGAAGAAAAAATTCCAGACATCTTCTCTGCCAACTTGGGATTATTTTGAAAATAGGATATAAAAAAGTCGATGTAAAGAGCCACACTTACAAAGACTACAAGTAATCCCGCCAACACATCAACAACCTTATCAACAAGAAAGGTTTCTAATGTTTTTCCAAAAGGTATTTTATCATATTTGCTGACCACCCCGCATCGCCAGATATCACCGGCACGCGGAAGCACAAAGTTGACAGCATAATTACCCAGTGTGGCAAATACAATGCTCGCGCGGGGGGGATGATAACCGAGCGATTTCACAAAAAGCTCCCATCGCAATCCTCTGAGTGCGTTACCTAGAAGACCGAAAATCAGGGATGCGGCGATAATGCCAAAGTTGGCAGATTGTACAATCACCCACAACTCACCCATATCGGTATTACGGTACATCGCCCATATAATCAACAATCCCAGCAGCAATGAAAGTACTGTCTTCAGTACACTCTTCACGGATTCTGTATTTATTTTCACCACACAGCTGTTTATTTTTGTACAATCTGAATCACCTCTATTACACAAAGCCGTTCAAACACTTATAAATCAATAATGGCAACTTGTTTTTAGATGATGTTTGAATTAATATATATAATAAAATGTTACCTTTGTGGCCGTAAAGATAAGGAATAAACGCCATATTGCAATGATTCCGGTAAGAGCAAAAAAAAACCTCGGGCAGCATTTTCTCAGGGATGAGGTGATTGCAGACCGCATCGCGGCTACGCTCGACGATTTCCCCTTACTTCCTGTTCTGGAGGTGGGGCCGGGTACCGGTATGCTCACGCAATTCCTGCTGAAGAGAGAGAGGGATCTTACCGTGGTAGAAATAGATCACGAGTCTGTGGCCTACCTGCAGACACATTTTCCCGCACTGCAGGAGAGAATTCTTCAAAAGGATTTTCTCCGGATGGATCTCTCCGCATACTACGGCGGCGAATTCTGTGTAATTGGTAATTATCCTTACAATATTTCCTCACAGATTTTTTTTAAAGTAATCGATTACAGGGAACAAATCCCCTGTTGCTCGGGAATGATCCAAAAGGAGGTTGCGGAACGCATGGTTGCCTCACCCGGCAGTAAATCCTACGGAATACTGACTGTATTGCTACAGGCATGGTATGAAGTGGAGTACTTGTTTACGGTGAATGAACAGGCGTTTATCCCTCCGCCCAAAGTCAAATCGGCGGTGGTGCGGCTTACGCGTAACAAGCGAAAGCAGCTTGGCTGCGATGAAAAATTATTCAAAACCGTAGTCAAGACGAGCTTCAATCAGCGACGAAAGATGCTGCGCAACTCCATCAAATCACTGCTATCGGATGAGAGCCCCATGCCCGACGACCCTATGCTCACGAAAAGACCTGAGCAACTGTCAATAAAGCAGTTCGAACAGCTTACCAACTTGCTGGAACCGCTGGTCAGACAGACTCCCCCGAAAGAAAAAAATGACTGATTATTCACGATTCAAAAAAAAGAGATCATGGCGGAAATTAAATTATTTTATCATAAAGACGGTATCGTCAGATTAAGCCGCAGCCTCGATTTCCTGAAATCTAACCCCATACAGAATTTTCTATGGATCGACCTCAACGACGTGGACGAAGAGGTGGAAAACGAACTGGAGGACTTCCTGAAGATATATATACAGGAAGAAGAGGAGATGATTGAGATTGAGATGTCTTCACGCTATATCGAGACCAACGACACCCTTGTGGTTAACTCGAACTTCCTTTTATCGAATTTCGAGACCGATCCGGTATCGTTTATCCTGAAAAACAACATATTGGTCACAGTCCGTGGCGAAGAGCTGATATCGTTTCATGAGACGGTAAAAAAAATATCAGCCAATCCTAAAAACTATCCTACGGGGGCACATGTACTTGTGGCACTGTTGGAAACACGAGTAGAGTTTGATGCGGACATGATTGAAAACATGACGCAGAAAATTACCCAGTTAAGTAATACCCTCACCCTGCAGGAAGCCGATGAGGAACTATTGTCGGAGATCAAGAACCTGCAGGAGAAAACCATGATGCTACGCGAAAACATCATCGACAAACAGCGCGTGGTATCGAGTATGTTACGTAGTGAATTTATTCCCACGGAACTGCAACCCAAGCTTTCCATCATCATCAAAGACATCAATTCACTAGTGGAGCATATCAAGTTCAGTTTTGACAGGCTTGATTATCTGCAAGACACTTTCCTGGGTTATGTTAATATCGAGCAGAACAAGATCATCAAAATCTTCACCATCGTCTCGGTCATCTTCATGCCCCCCACCCTTATTGCGAGTATTTACGGAATGAACTTCACCATCATGCCTGAGCTGGACAAAAAGTGGGGTTATCCGGCAGCCATCCTCTTCATGGTGCTCTCGTCGCTGTTCATTCTCTACTTTTTCAAAAAGAAAAAGTGGTTGTAGCCCAATATACAGTTGAGCCACCCTCTGGATGAGAGTGGCTCAACTGTATATTATGTCTATCACCGTGATAAATTTTCCAGAAGCTCCTTGCCATCCCTCATCAGGTTGTTCAGATCTTCCGGCCTTTCTATGATATTAAAACGTCTTAATATTTCTTCCAGTTGTTTTAACTTCCCAGGCTCGTTCTGCAGGTTTTCCCGCAGAATGCGAATTTTCTCGGCATCCTGAATACCTTCACGAAGCCGTTCAAAACGAATGGAGCTGCGTCCATAGGGATAAACTACATAAGTATCTCCGGCGGGCCAGGTGCGAAAACGCGAGTCGATAAGCGGCTCTTTTACCCAGCTGTTATATGCCCAACGCAGGAATCCATCGAAACCGGCAGCCATGGTGTACCAGCCAATAAAAGCTCCTTCTGCGGGATCGGAGAAGGTGAACACATTTGGAAATACATCTGAACAACAGACATACCAGGTAGTGACATAACCCTTCTCTGCCCGGTATATACGGTCTTCCGGATCAACCTCCGCTCCGTGTGCTACACACAAATCGGTCAGCTGGTCGGGATATTCTTTGTAGCTTTTGTGGTTGTCGGCCAATGCCACCCCCATTCCGGGTGCTACTTCTTCCAGCAACTTCAGCATCGCTTTCATTTCTACAGGATTGCGCTCGTCCATGGCAATACGGGTAATTTCGCGCCACCCTTTTTGATCGAGGTGTTTCACAAAGTCTGCCAAAAAAGGTTTCCACAAACCTGCGTACTCTTTCGTTCCCGGTGCAGCAGTAATCTTCACCTCTTTCCCTTCACTTTCATCGAAGTAGTAGAATGTATTTCCCCACGGGACCATGGTATAGCAATTGATTTGCTTTTTTATACCCAAGTCCATCATGAATTGAACCCAATTGTCGAAAAAGGTATAATCGAACGCCCATGAGCCGTCCGGTTTTTTTGTCCAGCCAATCATGCTGTCGAACGCATCCTCGGTTTGTCCGTTCCATGGTCGTTTGTTCAACGTAGCGGTAATAACTTTCTGACCTGCATCGGCCAGCATCTTCATTACAGGCCGAAGAGCATCCCAGTGTCCTCGCGACCAAGGCTCCACGCCTGCAACACGGGCCACCGCATAGGGATTCTGCCACAGGTCCAAATGGAAAGCCCATTCTGTTCCTGGGGGCAGGATCTGAGGAAGCACTTCAAGCTGGAATGAGATTTTATCTCTCTTTTTTCCTCCGGCAAAAACCTGTAGCGTAGATATGTAAATACCGGGCTCCGCATCAGCGGGAACATCTATCGTTATCCATACGGGGCGTGTTGTGTTGGGAGATAGGTTGAAACAGGATACGTTATCAAGAACATCGGCACTGAGCGATGAAGCGAAATCTTCAGGCTTTCGGTGCCCGCACCCTTCTGCAAACTCATCTGTAATTACATAGCGTACAAAATTAATGTTTGCGGCATCTGCAGAAATAATTTTCCCGTCGGATGTTTTAAAATCGCTAAACAGGCATTCAACCCGGGAAACGCTATCCTTACTCCAAACAATCATCTGAGCCGAGACACGTTCTCCCCTCCATGCAACGCCTTGCCATTGTTTATGTGGGGTTATTTCCGGTATTTCATGTTTCAGGTAGCGTGTATCGATGCTTCCTACAGACACCTGCAAACCTTTAGCCAGTGCTTCCCAGTTAGAGCTGATTGTCACGGGAAGATCAGCTTCGTCATAGGTCTGACATGTTTTAAAAGTTTGGGCAGGTTGCGAACAACCCACTATCAAAAGTAAGAATACAAGAGGGTAAAATCGAATCATAAAAATTAGTTTTAAAATCATTTCAAAGTGTTAAAGATGGTATATTTTAGCCGGCTATCATGTTAAATCGGCAATAACTATCCCTTCTGCACATATATTTATTTAACGATCCAACGAGCTTTATAAATTTTAAACCCATAAGCCCTAAATACAACATTTCCGTTTTCGTCCACCAAATGATCTGCCCACCACTCTTCGTCGGGACACAGCATGATTGTTCCGAAACGGGAATCGGAAATACTTTTTACCGCCGGAAAACGATATGCCGATTGGATTCTATTGCTTTTCTGATCATATTTCCAAACCCTTTCGTTGGTCGTAAGCCACAACATATCTTCCTCACCGTTTACGGGAAACAGATCGTGTGAAGAGCGAAGAGGTTCATCGCTCGAAGCTACTTCGACCTTCATTTGATTCTTGAGAAGCGGTTTGTCTTTCTGTCCGTTGTAATCGTAAATATTCATCACATGTGTCGCCGAATAAAGCTTGCCCCGTTTCTTATCCCAAAACAGATTGTGAGCGGCCGGAAGCTCATATTTGGCGACCATCTCGCCGTATCCTTTCAGGGTATCGGTACGGAATGTAGCCAGAATCCCGTCGGTGGAAGAGGCGGTAACAATATTCCCGTCGGGAAGCAGTTCCGCCGAGTGCGGATTAACGCCGGCATACCCGTAGAACAAAACTTTCTTGTCGGCTATGCGGATCAGTGCCACCGCGCCGCCTGATGCCGTCATCAATATACAGCTGTTATCATATACCGGCTTCACCTCGCTGGGGTTGCTAAACCATGATCTCCTTTCCTGCGGTATCTTTCCCGACAGTGGGTTCCACTCCCATACAATCTTCTGCGTAACCATATCTGCTATCACAATAGAGGCATTCGCCTGATTGGTGACCACAATAGCTTTTTCCGGTAATGTGAATTTTTTTTCCGGTTTATTCGTTATAACGGCCTCTTTGCTGCAGCTGCATCCGCAACTCATGATAACAATGCCAATCAACATGAAAATAAAATGGCAGGAAATTAATTTTCTGTTCATTTTTTCAATTTTAAAGAAATAGCAGAGAGGTTTTTCCCTGCTATTTCAGATTTTCGATTTACTGTCTATCCATTCAAACTATTTTACCATATACTCATAGGCTCCTATATCAACGGATGAACCAATGATACGGGTGTTTCCCACAATATCGACGGATATACCCGGATATCCGGAGTCACCTGCATCAATACATACCGAGCCGGCCGCGAGTGAAAAGTCCGGTGTATTGCCCGTAGGATTGGTAAAATGAGGGCCACCGGGTGCACTATTATCAGCTGACAGTTCAATACAACTGCTGCAAACGAGTCCTTTTTCTGTTAGACCGTTCATGATGGCACAATTAACAGCCGGAATATCTCCTCCACATACTACTGCTCGCGTACGAGATCCTCCCGTTATTTTAATATTCCAGATAAGCGTGTTATACAATTTGGTGCCTCCATGGAAATAATTGGAATTCCATCCGTCGGATAAGCTATTTGCAATGGTAACATTGTATAATTGAGAATTGTTTGCCCTTATTAAATAATTCTGAGAATGAAGGTTATAGAACAGGCAATTCATCATCTTGCATGCTTCGAAATAGCCGATAGCCTTACCGTGACGGATGTCGCGAAATTCACAATTACGGAATCCGTGATTCTTGTAGATTTCAAAACACCCCACCCCTGTGTTGGCATAATTGTCGCAATCGGCAAAAACAATGCCGTCCATCCAGCAGATATCGCCATTGTTATTCCAGGCATTCATGAAATTAAAATTGCCCCCTTTGAATACGGGTTTATTTTTCAGGTTCCGCTCTTTAAGTTTTGTCTCCGTTCCCGAAAAGCCCCCGTATACATTCACTGCTTTCCATGTAAGCGTAGAAGAAAACTGATAATTCCCACTGGCAACCCAGATTTCCATATCTCCGTTATTGGAAGCTGCCCCCATAGCATCGTGTATTGAGCCGAAGGCTTGTTCCCAGGATGTCCCGTCGCTGTTACCGCCGGGCTTAACGTAAATTATCTGATTTTTTCCTCTCTGGGCGATGAAAAGGGTGTCGGATGCCTCAACAACGCTGCCTTTGTTCTTTATCACCACAAATCCATCCCGTTCCACTCCTGTCTGATTGTTCGCAATATCTACCGAAACCACTACATTTTGTACGTTATGGCCTTGCAGCTGTTGATCAGCTTTTATCTCAATCCACGAACCGGAAGAAACACACTCGTAATCCACATTCAACGTCACCGGAATGTCAATCGCAAAGCTCTCCTTCTTGATAACAATATCTTTTTTCTCCTTTTCCAGAGGGATAAACAAGATTTTATCAACCGGTTTTTGAATAATCGACAATGTGGCATCAGTTGTCCTGTCTTTGTCAAACAACTTTATTTCTGTTGTTTGATCCTTCCCTGAAGCGTTTGGAGAAGCAGTAATCTTTAAATGTCCGTTATCAACCTTGGTAAAGGTAAATCCGTCCCTGGATGCCGCTTCCGGCTGCCATTCCTGATGAGTGACCACTTCGATGATCACCTCTCCGCCCTGCCGGTTAAAATAGACCAGGCTCTGAGGCAGCGTGATAAGAGACCCCCGCCCTTTTTGCACTACCTTTATTCTTTGACTGAGCTGATCCATCAGCCTTACTTCAATCCAGCCTTCACGATCGTCCATACTTTGGTTCTCCTCGCACGAAAAGACAATGGAATCGGCTTTCAATGCTTGTCCTCTGTATCTAGTCATATTAATCCAGTCGCCGGAAGCCTCGGCAAACCAAGGATATGAAGAGGTTAACGGCACAACCATACGCATTGTCTGCGGACTGCTTGTTACGGACTCCTGCACATCTATTTTAGGTTCTACCCTGCGGACTTCGTACGAATCATCACAAGCCGTCAACACACAGGCAAGTGCAATTACTCCCAATAGAGTTCGATATATGGAATTATATATTTTCATGATTTATTCATTTTTTTATAACTACTAATCCGTTGATAACCGGCCGCAATTGACCGTCAGACGGTTTGTTCAATACATTAAAACTGCCTGTTTTATCTTTGATGACAAAAGTACTGGATCCTCCGCCATCCAGGTTGATTGCATTGTAGCATCCGGCGCCTTTACATAAAGTGGCGACATCTTCCAGCCGCATCCCGGAAGAATAACCTTCCTGACGCCCGTCTATCACAAACAGAAAACATTTTTTGTTATCTTTCGATAACCCGACAAAAGTACGGGGCCCAAACTGCATGGTAATATCATCCACAGGCATCTCTTTATTTTCCTCTCCGTCTCTTACCAACGAATGGTATCCGCCCATGGCCTCCAGCACATCGTCTTTTATCCCCTCAAAGTCCTTGGGGTGAATTATTTTGCTTTCACCATTCTTCAAAACGACAAACAAGCCTTCATACCCGGGATAATAGGTCTCTTTCAGTATCTGCCCGTCCTTCACAAAAATATTCATGGTGAAAAATTTATTTTTGTCGGTATATTTACCGGCAAAATCGCCGTTCACACCTACGCATATGTCTTTCCCCGCTTTTTCTGCCCAAATCATTTGTTCCGGCATGACCTGAGGCTGATCTTGAATATTTTCATTGTTAGGCGTACAGGTCACAACCGAAAGATTTTTATCTAAATCGATCTCGGCAACAAACATCCGGGTAGGCCGGGTCAAGTACCTGAAATTCACCTCTGTAATTGTTAATCCCTCCGTAAGCTGATAGGACGAATCTTTTTCCACCACCTGGATCTTATCCATATAATCGGCAACCGATTGCATCAACGGGGTTTTCGCCCCTTTGTGCAAGCCGGACACCATCACCTCATCAGATGAAGAAGAGCAGCTGAGAAACAGCATACATACAACGTACCAGAGGGTAATATATTTTTTATTCGATTTTAAATCATTTATTCGTATCATGTTTCAATTTTTTATTGTTTTACCATCCCGGATTATCGGGTAACAGATTAGGATTAAGTGAAGTCTCTTCAATGGGAATATTGAACAGATAGTTTTTTTCCGTGAAAGAGGGTTTATATGTAACCCTTATGGCATAAGGCGTAATAAATCCATCCTCATCGAATCCTATTTTCTCCCTGATCATATTGATCTCTTTTGCTGAATAGAATTTGGAATCCATAATCGCTCCTCTCCGCTCACGGTTCAACAGGTTCACTCCTGCTCTCCAGCGACAAAGGTCATCCCATCGATAGCCCTCGGCAAACAGTTCGATACGACGTTCCCGCCTGATCTCGCGAATAAGATTTTTGTCGGCTCCTTTTATATCGGGATATTTACTGGCAAGGTCAGGATCCTCAACAGGGTTGGCAGTCAGGTCGAAGGAGAACCCTACACGCCGCCTCAAGGCATTGATCGTTTTATCCAGTTCCGGGTCCAGTCCCAGTTCAGCCCCTGCTTCGGCTCTTATGAGCAACACCTCGGCATAACGCATTACCGGTGCATCGGTGGTTCCTTTGAAAGCCTCGGTACCTTCCCATTCCGAAGCTTTATAGAACTTGCTAATACAATATCCTGTAACGGATGTTCCGTAAAACGGCCGTTCATTGGTTCCGTCAAAAAGATTGAAGATATTGGGAGCTCCTCCTTTCATAAGACCTCCGTCCTTCCTGTACAGATACTGTGCATGAGGACTGTTCGGATCAGGCACGCAGATAGTCTGTACGAGACGTCTATCACGATCCATCATCTCCGACAGATATCCCATGTGGGGATTGTGACATCCGCAGACAGATATCGGTTTCCCTGTTCTGGAACACAAATATTCTTCAAAACAATCCCTACTCATACCGTAATTACTCATCGGATATTGCCTGGAGATCTGATGTCCCATATTTATTGCGGGATCATACTCACGAGATAATATGATTTCAGGATTTCCCTGATAATGATCCTGTATAAAGAGGTTGAAATAGCTCATCTCCGTGCCGTTACCAGTATATAGATTATGTCCATATTCGGTCTTCATCAATTCACCCGCGGTATCGTATGCCTTCTTTAACAGTTCTTCATCGCCCTCCATATCGCGGTAACGCCTCCAGGTCCCTTCATACAGACAGACTCTTGCTTTCAGTAATAAAGCAGCATTTTTACTCACCTTGCACACATCGGTCTGCTTGGGCAGGTACTCTATTGCCCTGTCCAGGCACATCAGTATGGAGTCTGTTATGAGCACGCGTGAATCCCTTTTCTTGTAAAGGTCCGGATCGTTTTTATCCAGCACCTTGTCATACCAGGGCAGATCGCCAAAACGTTTCATTTTATTGAAGTAATCCCAAGCTTTGAAGAAATAGATCTCTCCCGCATAATGTCTTTTATCATTCGCCGATGCCGGGCTACGCATGTAATTCTCCAGAAATGCATTACATCCGCGTATAACGCCCCAACTCCATGCCCCATCGGTATGGTTTTTCACATTTTTACCGAATGCAATCTGATTCGCACCTCCACTTAAGAGGTTATCGGATTGCAGATCGGCGGTAATCAGGGGGCTGCCGTCCCACGAATTGGGGTTCCCATGTCCGATTACCAGGCTTGGATAATAGGTATGACAATACTGTTCCAGTGCAACCCCGTTGGCCGTAGCCCAGAACCGGGTATCGGTAATAGTATCCCCAGGTTCCACATCCAGGTAGTTGCAGCTTATCATTGTTATATAGGTCAATAAATATATATATTTTTTCATCACTTTTGTGTCTTAAATTATGTTATCGTCAAAATGTAATGTTTGCTCCAAGAGAAAAATTTCGCATAAAAGCATACTCTTTTCCTGAATTGGACCCTCCATCGCTCAGGCTCTCCGTTATATCGGGAGTCATAAACGGAGGCATATGTGTTTTTTCCCACAAATTATTTCCGCTCACATAAATTCTCAATTGCTCTATAAATAAACTGGATACGTATTTCTTCGGAAGATTATAACTGAAGGTCAGGCCTTTCAATCTTAAATAGGCTGCATTCAATAAATATTTCGATTGTCGCTGTATATTCCTGTTGTTTAACGACTTTCTTGGATAGTATGCATCCGGATTTTCCGGGCTCCAGGTATTATCGATATGGTACTGGAAAATATTTCCGTTGTAGATACCGCGCGGGAATCCCCAGAACTGGTCGCTGCTGGTCCACACATCACGTTTTCCTACTCCGTCGAACATCACCCACAGGCCGATTCCTTTCCAATTGATATCCAGCTGTGCATTATAGCGGTATCTGGGTGTATTGTTTCCAATAATCACCAGATCACCCGAATCATCCAACGTGTTTTTACCGATATTGATCACTCCGTCGTTGTTAACATCCTTATAACGGATATCTCCAGGCTTCCATGTATGGTAAATATAACTTTGTATATAATTCATGCGGGCAGCCTCATGCTCATCCCTTATAAACCCATCAGTAACATATCCCCAATAGTCTCCCATTTTCCAACCCTTGTAATACATTGACAAAGAACCGGTAGGGTTATCAAATTTGGTAATTTTAGCCTGATAATCAGAAAGACCTGCCGATAAAGAATAGGTCAAGGGGCTACCCAGGACATTGCTGATCTTATCCCTCCAGGAAACTTCAAGTTCCCATCCTTTGGTTCGCATATCGGCAAGATTTTCCTGCCCTCCACCGGTACCCAATACAGCGGGAAGTGTCACAGAGCGTATCATATCTTTCGTATCCCGGATATAATAATCGAAGGATCCGGAGAGGCGATTATCAAACAAGGCCAGATCTATTCCGGCATCACTGCTGATTACTTTCTCCCATGTAACATTGTTTGGCAACGAGGGAGCCGACAGATAGGTGAGAGGTTCGCCATTCATCATATAATTACTCATGGCTCCACCCGTAAGAGATGCTATGTAAGAGAAGTAGGAACTGATAGCCTGGTTACCCAGAACCCCTACAGATGCCCTGAGTTTCAGGTTATCTATCACACCGCGTAGGGGAGTGAAAAAACTCTCTTCCGATATTCTCCAGCCGGCAGATGCAGAAGGTACGAACACATGGCGCTTGCCGGAAGGAAATTTTGAAGATCCGTCATAACGACCGTTCAATTCCAGAAGGTATTTTGATTTGAAATCGTAATTTAACCGATAGAACAGACCCTGTACCCTCCATCGCGTATCGGTTTCGTTATTGCTGACATAGTTTATGGCCAGATCGGAAATAGGAGTTTCATTATCGAATAGGTCTGACATTCTGAATGACAATCCCTTGTAATCTTTTCCTTCCTGATTATATCCACCCATCGCCTTGAAATTGTGAAGTTTGTCTATATCCCAGTTATATTCTGCCCACACGTTGAATGTCTGATAATTATTTTCGCTATTCCCGTTAGACACAAAATTAGGTGTCTGGCTCTCAACCGGAGCCACCCCTTCGGGCATGGTCTGGTAAACCGTCTTACGATGTATTTTGCTTCTTCCGAAATATTTATTCAACGTATAGTTTCCTTTAATAGAGAGGCATTTGAATGGATGCAGGTCGAAACGTCCGGTATACCACATGTCATTCCCGGTACTAATACTACGTCCTGCCTCAGCCATATGACCGATCACATTGAAGTTACCGCGGCTCAGCGACATTCCTGCAAAATCGCCATTGGGCAAAAAGACCGACAGTGTAGGAAACATCCTATATACTTCATAATACCAGGTCTCGGCAGATGAGCCGGCCTTATACGGCTCGTCATTATTCGTATAATTGTATTTGGTTGAAAAACCGAGGTCAAGCCAGTCGGTCATCTTTGTATCGAAGGTAAAAGAGAGGTTGTAACGTTTATAGTCATCATTCCCATAACGAAAGATCCCTCCCTGATCTTTAAAACCGCCCGAAAGGTAATAGCTTGATTTGTCCGACCCACCCGCAATGCTCAGATTATGCTGCTGCATAAATGCGGCATCCTTATAAAACTCATGAATCCAATCCGTATTACCCACATAGGCCCACCCGGGGTTGTTGGGTGTATGGTTAGGGCTTTGAATGCCTTCGGTATCAACAAGAATGGCGGGATTGTTTTCAGGATCGGCAATGTGTGCATCCAGTGCCGCCAGGAAACGGTCGTTGAAATAATAGTCGCCCGGCGACTCACTGTCGTATGCATCATTCCATGCTCTCGCCCATACATCGGCTCTCGGCATCTCAGGCAAACGTGCCGGAGTGCTCCATGCCAGGTTATTATTATAATTGATCTTTATTTTCTGGTTTTCACGTCCCTGCTTAGTGGTTACCAGCATCACACCAAATGCGGCACGGGCACCATAGATAGCAGCTGACGAGGCATCTTTCAAAACGGAAACATTCTCTACGTCCTGCGGGTTAATCAGGGAGAGGTCGCCCTCTACGCCATCGATCAACACAAGGGCCGACCCGCCGTTTAATGATGTGTTGCCCCTGATATTGATCCCGGCACCTGCCGATGGCTGTCCGCTGGCAAAGGTGATATTAAGATTGGGAATCACCCCTTGCAACCCCTGCGCAATATTGCCTATAGGCCTATCACTCAGTACATCGCCCGAAACAGATGCGACGGCACCTGTAAGATTGAGTTTTTTCTGTGTCCCATACCCGACAACTACGAGCTCATCCAGGGTTTTGGTATCTTCTTTCAGTACAATACTGAAAAAACTTCTGCCCCCCACTCGTATCTCCTGTTCCACATAACCTATGTAAGAAATGGTTATCGTTGCATTTGATTTTACCTTCAACGAAAAATTGCCGTCTATATCAGTAACTGTTCCGTTACTTACGACATCTTTTTCAATAATGTTGGCACCAATAACCGGATCATCGGCTTCATCGGTGATTTTTCCCGTAACTACTTTTTCCTGTTGACTCTGATTGCCTGTAATTGCCTTTTGTATTACCGGTGGGGTTCTGCTTATGGATATTGTATTATCTGTCCGGTAAAAGTAGAGTTTTGTTTGTTCGGTAATAACATCCAGCAACTCCTGTATACCGGCATCCTTTACATCAATAGTCACAGGCGGAACTTTGCGTAAGGTGCTCTGGTCATAGAAAAATTTAAAACTTGTTTGCCGGCTGATTTTGTTGAGGACATCAACCAACTGCCCGTTTTTAACATAAAATGTGATGTTTTTTTCCTTAACGTTCTGACCGTAGGAAGGAGTTACCAACAAAAGGTTCAGACAGAGAAAAGAAAAAAACAGAATAATGTTTTTAAGATTTTTGTTCACAGCTGTCAGATTATTCATAACTTTGTAAAGTTTAATGATTTTAGTGAGATTGTTAAACTGATTTACCACAAACAACCGTAAGATGCAAACAGTAGGGTTGTTTTGTAGTATCATCCCGAGCAGCCCTGAACAGGGTTGCTCTTTTTTAATAAAATAAGAAATAATTAAGCAGTTGAAGTTTTATTCATAGGCATCTGTTTTTTGGTAAGTTATTTATATAAAAGTATATGACGGTTGTTTTTCTTGTATTTTATTCCTGAAATATACTCAAGTGACTGCAAAACGGACTCAAGACTCTGATTGTCGTGCTCTCCTGAAATAAGGTTGTCAAACTCCTGCCCCTCCTGGAAGACTATAGAGCAGTTGTACTCTCTCTCCAGCTCTCTGGCTACGTCCTGAATAGGAGTAGCGTCAAAATAGAGGCACCCTTTTCTCCAGCCTGCCGTCTCGTATAGATCCTGATGTTTTTTTATCGTACCCCTAAGGGAATTCACCTCAACCCGTTCCTGTGCAGAGAGTCTCATGGTTGCCTCCGGCATTTCAATCTGAACCTTACCTCTATCAACCTTAACGGACGTAATTTCATCCATATCGTATGACTTGATATTGAATGCCGTACCCAAGACTTTCACACAAAACTGCCCGGCACTTACCACAAACTGCCGGTCGGGATCCTTGGCAACATCGAAAAAAGCCTCTCCCTGAAGCCTCACTTCACGAGTCTGCTGTGTGAATTTTGCAGGATAACGCAACCGGGAACAAGAATTGAGGATAACCATTGACCCATCCGGTAAAGTAATATCTTTCCTTTCCCCATAAGTAGTTTCAATGCATTCATAATAAATATCCTGGCGGGAAACACCCTCATATAAGCGAAACAGGGAAAAGATGACTGCTATTGCGGCTGCAATGCTTCCTACCGCTGCAAGCAAAGGCTTTAGAGACTTTCTTTTCTTTTTTCCAATTTTTTTTAAAAGCGCGTATGCTTCTTCTCTGTATTCCTTTTTCAGCGATTCTTCGGTTTTTTCGAGGAACTGCGATTCCCTCCAGACGCTAAATGCAGCCTCCTCAATAATATCTTTATTGACGGGATCATTACTCTCCTCCAAAAAGACGTAAGCCTCGTTTACGGTATAAGTTCCATTCAAAAAACGAGGGATCGCCCCGGTTTTATCTTTTTTTTCTTTCATGAACCAAAAGAATGCTTAAAATGTATTCTCGTATATGATATTACACTTGAGGCGAGTGAGACAGGGGTGGAGTTAACTTAATTTTAGATTTTTAAACAAATCAGGATCAATAACAGATCGGCCATGCTTCCGGGATATTTCGCCAAAAAGCTTCTTATTGATTTTAGAGCCTGCGTAATATGTTCCTGCACGGTATAGTTGGAAAGGTTCAATTTCTGGGCTATCTCACGGTGCGACATATGCTCTTCTCTACTCATCCGGAATATCTCTTTTTGTCGTGGCGTAAGACGGTTTATGGCTTTTTCAATAATTTCATTTAATTCATTATACAGAACGTTCCGGCTTGTGTCGTCATTGTAGTCGATAGCTTGCGAAAGAATTGCCTGCATTACTCTCTTCTCGCTTTCTATTCCTCTCAACATGTTCAATACCCTGTTTTTTACCATGGTATAAACATAAGATGAAAAAGAATACTCCGGATTAATAAAGTGACGGGATTGCCAAATAACCGAAAACACATCCTGGAAAATATCTTCAGCAAATTCCCTTGATTTAACAAATCTCATCGCAAAATAGATCAACCGGTCCTTGTAGCTGGCATATAATTCACTGAAAGCCTCTTCATCGTTATTAACAAGGCGAAATACAAGAGCTTTCTCATGAATATCTTGTGTGTCAGACGGATGATTATTCATAAAATTTTCATTGACCCGCAAAGATACAACTATAATTTCACCTTTTTGAAAAATAAATAAAAATCACTCCAGCATAAACCCCATAGAAGGGCCTTTTTCAGGGAAAACGGTGCGAAGCGGTTCTTCACTTCCGGAAGTGTAGTATCCGAAAAGCAATTGCGTCAATTTTCGGATATTGAAATGAAAGAGAGTTTCAGCGGGTGGGCCGTTTCTCTCTACCTTTCCTCTGTTTATAGTAAAAGAAGAGCTATTGATCTTAAGCAGTTCATCTTGAACGGATACTGAAAATGATGTTTGCGGGTACTGATCGGCGAATAGCGAGAGCAGCCTCTGTAAATCTATCACGCGTGCCATACCCATCAGGTTTTTTTTGGGCGGAAATCCGAAAAGTGCTGCCTCTTCAACCATGGCACGAAAGTCATCAAACGACTTTTGCACAGTCATGTCTTTATACCGGAATAAAGAGTCAAACTCCCTGTATGCAGTATACAGATTTTCCGAATGCCTTTGCAGCAAATCATTCAGGGAAGGCAACGCCTCTGTCCCTGGATCAAATGTCTGTATAAAACCTTGTTTATCGTAGAATTTCAACAACCATTCTTCTTGTGGTACAAGCAGAATAAGCGGTATGTCCCTACTGGCAGCGATGTCAAAACTTTTCATCAGCAATTGCCTGCTATACCCTTTTCCTCTGTATTCGGGCAGGGTACACACCCCCGAAAGGTAGATCACGGGGATCTCCGTGCCGCAGAAAGTGAACTGATAGGGCAGCATCTGCAGGGAAGCGACTGCTTTATTTCCTTCCATATACAGGAGAGTCTGATCGTTCCGGTATTTATGACGAAAGTAAATTTCCATATAGTCATCCGGATCGCCGAAAACAGTCTTCCACATGTCCCATACCTGCTGTTTAGTTGTATCGTTGGCAAATTGAATCATGTGCGATCAAATTTACGTTGTAAAAACTCAGTCGTCGAAGCAGGCTTAGCTTTTGACTCTCGCGTTATATTTCTCCAAGATAATATCTGGCTGATAAGAGAGCTTGGCCTGACGCAAATTGTCTATTCCCATATCTTCTTCCCGATTCACATAAACAAATCCGGTTGCTTCATTTTCGACAAATTGCTGATTGATCATATTGTATGCACCGTGAATGGTTGTAAACGCTTTCTCTACGTGGACAACGACAGTATCGTGCGTAAGAGGCTCACCGATGGTAAAAGCGGCTATTTCGTTGTTCACACAGATAAGCCCTCCTCTTAAATTCAGGCATTCAAAATTTTCGAGCATCTGCGTAGTAGCGTAATCATCAAAGACAAGGGATGGGTCTTTCTCTTCGCCATTCAACTGCATCCACTTGTCGAGCATGCTTTTGCATTCACTTACCAATTGGGGATTGCCGGTCAACGATTTATATTTCCACTCGTTCTCTCTTTTAAAACGATTGATGTGATTCCGTTTGCTCTGCAGCTTCTTCCCTTTGAGATGGATTAGCTTTTCTGTTGTGTAGATATAATCCGACACACTCCTGTTAAACTTATATTCGAACACACCGGGCATTGACTCCTCAATCTCCTCAATCATCTCCTGTGTGAGCCCTCTGATCTGAAAAAGGGTGTCAAACTGGCTATGATCGTCCATGATGCTCGCGATACTTTCTTTCACATCGCCGGCACCGATAGGCTTCAGGTAAGAATTACGGCCGTTATTGTCTTTAAAGCGAATAAACAGCCAGCCATCTTTCACAGCAAACTGCGTATCAAACTTTCTCCCCCAGGCAAACAAGTTGGTGAAACAGAGGTCCGAGGCCCTGTAATTTTGATTTTCGAGATACGAATTAATTGTTTCTCTGTCTTTTAATTCAATAGTTTTAAATGTAAGCATAAGATAACGGCTTTCTTTATCTTGTTTTGTGTGAATTATTGTTGTAAAATCGAAATATCAAATTGAAGTAAATCTTGCGTAAAGATAAAATAATGATTGAACAACCCTTTTTCAGGCTAGCTTGAAAAAACATTGCCGGCCATTGGTTATTTATCAAAATAGACAAAAACTAAACTTGTCCGGATAATGCCATAGCAAGTAAATATCCAGCTAAGGTAAACAAACACTACCAATAAAAGTTTACCATTGATGATCGATAAAAATGATTCAACCGGTCACCTTACTTCAATAACGCAGTATTTTCTCTAAAAATCGCCAGTAAACATCTTAGTAGCAACGAAAAAATGCTTCCTCCGGCGGCTTTACATATACGAATAAAATAACGAATGCGCAAAACAGGCATATTTACTGCCTGACCATACGGGTGTTAATAGATTCTCCTGAACAATTGCGGGATAAAAACAACAATTCAGAGACCCAAATACCATTTAGCTATAGAAAAATAGATAAGCACGCCTGATATATCGGCAATCGATGTAATCAAGGGAGCACTCGCTGTAGCAGGGTCCAGCTTAAAGCGAGTAAACACAAAAGGAAGAAGCATTCCGACCATACTTCCCACAACTACAGCCAAGACCATGGTAAGGGCAACAACCGGAACGATATCAGGAGAGCGCCAGCTTGCCACCAGCGATACACCGGCCGCCATACTTACCCCGAGAACCAAGGCAACGACAAATTCCTTACCCAATAACCTCACCCAATCTCTTCGCTGCACGTCACCTACGGCAAGAGCCCTGATTATGAGTGTAGCTGATTGGGATCCGGCATTTCCCGCACTGTCAATTAACAACGGCAAAAAGAAAACCAGCGCCACAACAGACTCAATAAGATGTTCAAAGCGTGAAATAGCTGCTCCCGAAAAAATATTTACGAAAACAAGGGCCATAAGCCATACAATGCGCTTCTTGTACAGGAAAGACACCGAAGCATGAAGTGGGTTGATTTTCGCGTCTTCAACGGCACCAAACTTATGAAAATCTTCTGTTTCTTCCTCTTCGGCAACATCAAAGATATCGTCAATAGTTACAATACCCAACAGGGTTCCGCCCGTATCGATCACGGGAAGAGCGGTTCTGTTATAATCTTTAAAAATCCTGATCGCCTTTTCCTGATCATCATAGGCACTTAATGATAAACATTTCTCACCGATCAGATTTTCAATCCGCACATCAGAGCCGGAGATCAATACATCACGGATAAGAATATCATCAATAAGCTTCCATTCATAATCCACCACGTATATTACATCTAACGTCTCCGCATCTCTTCCTAACTTGCGGACATGCTGCAAAGTCTCTTCAACTGTGAAGAAGGATTTGACTGCCACGTACTTTGGAGTCATGAGGCGACCAATACTATCCTCCTGGTAGCCAAGAAGTTGTATAGCAATACTCCTATTCTCAGGACTCAGCATCTGCATGAAGCGCTGAGCTACCTGACCGGGAAGTTCCTCAAAAAAAGCAGTCCGGTCATCAGGATCCATATCATTCATCAGATCTGCCACTTTTTTCGCATTATTGGCTAAATCAGAAATAATCTCTCCCTGCTTTATGGGCGAGAGCTCCTGAAACACGTCTTTAGCCTTTTCACGCGGTAAAAACCTGAAAAGGACGGCAGAGTCGAACTCTCTGCTATGTTCAATGAGGAAAGCAATCGAAGGATTGTCCAGTGACAGCAGTTTCTCCTGGAGAATATTCCAGGACTGCTCTTTAATTAGTTTGCGGAATTGTGTTAATTTTTCATCCATTTCTACCTCCTAACCTAAGAGAATAAATACGACATAATACGACTGCGCTTAGACCACAGTGTATAATAACACCGAAATTTGTCTGCCCGACAAATTACTTTTTCTTAGCGTGGAGTGATTTGCTAAGGTACAGGGTGCATCACATGATTAAAACTTCCTGAAACCTACTATTTCCCTTACGTCAGTAATTGTTTTCCGAGCATTTTCGCGGGCTCTTTCAACTCCGTCGGACGTCACCTTCCGCAAATAAGCATCGTCTTTTTCAATTTCGAGCACCCGTTCACGGATAGGCAATGTAACTTTTATGATATCCTCGGCCAATTGCTTCTTGAGATCGCCATAACGTATTTCGCAGCTGTTCCACTGATCATTGAAATGCTGCACTACATCAGGAGCTGAAACAGTACGAAGAAGGGTGAAGAGATTCTCAATATAATCGGGCTTGGGAGAATTAGGAGCGGTAGGTCCGGCGTCGGTAAGCGCCTTTTTTACTTTTTTCTCTATATCTTTCGGACTGTCACTCAGATAAATAGCATTTCCTTCCGATTTACCCATTTTTCCACTGCCATCCAGACCTGGAATTTTAACCAGTTCCTCACCAAAATTGTAAGCCACAGGTTCTTTAAAGTACTCCACCCCATAGAAGTTATTAAAGCGGCGTGCAAACTTGCGCGTCATTTCCAGATGCTGTTCCTGGTCCTTTCCTACGGGTACCTTATCAGCATTGTGAATGAGTATATCTGCCGCCATCAGAGTTGGGTATGTCAGCAGGCCGGCATTGACATTTTCAGGCTGCTTGCGGGCTTTTTCCTTGAAGGAGGTTGTCTTGGCAAGTTCGCCCATATAGGCATGCATATTCAAATAAAGATAGAGCTCTGCGGTCTCATGCAGGTCGCTTTGGACATAAATCACCGATTTCTCCGGGTCGATACCTGCAGCCAGATAATCAACCAGTACATTTTTTACATTCTCGTGTAAATGTTTCGGGTCGGGATGCGTTGTGAGTGAATGAATATCGGCAATAAAAAAGAAACACCTGTTTTCTTCCTGCATCCGTATAAAGTTACGCAATGCACCATAATAGTTCCCTAAATGTAGCTTACCGGTTGAACGAATACCACTTAAAACAATGTCCATAATCTCTGTTGAAATGTATTGAGCTTCCTGAAAAAGGATTCGCAAAGATAATAAATTATCAGCAAAATGAGAATCCTTTTTGGTGGCGAAGCTGCCAGAAATCAATACTGATTCTAAAAAAGCCAATTAAAGAAATTTTTCCGTAAATAGTTCTTTTATATGATGCTGAAAAATACTATTTTTGTTGTCTGAAAGCAAAAATCCGAATACGCTCAGGCAGGCTTTCTAAAAATAGAATCATCAAAATAAAATCTTCAAAATAATTTAAAAAAGAACTTTATGAGTTGGTTAATCAAATCATCTATCGGACGGAAGTTCGTACAAAGTATTTCCGGTCTCTTCCTGATCCTGTTCCTGTTGTTTCATGTATCCATGAATCTGGTACTTGTATTCAGTTTCGAAACCTACGATTTCCTTGCCAATGAGGTACTGGGAGCCAACTGGTGGGCTATCGCGGGAACGGGCGTAATCGCATTGGGTTTTGTAGCTCATATCCTGTATGCCATTGTGCTCACGCTGCAAAACAGAAAAGCACGCGGCAAGGACAGGTATGCCTCATCCAGCAAAACCCCAACAACCTGGTCTTCACAGAATATGTTTGTATTGGGACTTTTCATTTTCATCTTCCTTATCTTGCACCTCTACCAGTTTTGGTACCAGATGCAGTTCAAGGAACTCTTCATGATCGATGGTGCCCGCCATGACAGTGCAATACTGGTTGAGGAGATATTTTCACAAGTCTGGGTTGTGATTGTTTACATTGCCTCTTTCGTAGCCCTGTGGTTTCATCTGACACACGGATTCTGGAGTGCACTCCACACAGTGGGATGGAATAATACGATCTGGATGAAACGTCTGAAAATACTGGGAAATGTTATTTCCACGGCCATCTGTCTGGGATTCATCATTGTGGCGTTGGCCATGCACTTCGGATTTTCCAATTTATTAGGATAACGCAAGAATTATAATATTATGAACAAGATTAATTCAAAAATACCACAGGGCCCTTTGGCTGAAAAATGGGCGAATTATAAGAATCACCAGAAACTGGTCAACCCCGCAAATAAGCGCCGCCTCGACATCATCGTAGTCGGTACGGGACTGGCCGGCGCATCCGCAGCCGCATCGCTGGGAGAAATGGGATTTAATGTGCTGAACTTTTGTATCCAGGACTCACCGCGTCGTGCACACTCCATCGCCGCACAGGGGGGTATCAATGCGGCCAAAAACTATCCAAACGACGGCGACTCGGTCTATCGTCTTTTCTATGATACCATCAAGGGGGGTGATTATCGCGCCCGCGAAGCCAACGTGTACCGCCTGGCAGAGGTTTCGAACAGCATCATCGACCAGTGTGTGGCACAGGGAGTTCCCTTTGCCCGTGAGTACGGCGGCCTGCTTGACAACCGCTCCTTTGGCGGTGCCCAGGTATCACGCACCTTCTATGCCCGCGGACAGACGGGACAGCAGTTGCTGCTTGGTGCTTACTCCGCGTTGAGCCGTGCCATTCATAAGAAACAGGTAAAGCTCTACACCCGATACGAAATGGTAGATCTGGTCATCATCGAAGGTCGTGCCAGAGGTATCATTGCGCGAAACCTGGTTACAGGCAAACTGGAGCGTTTTAGCGCACATGCCGTGGTGATAGGTACGGGAGGATACGGAAATACCTTTTTCCTGTCGACCAACGCCATGACCTCCAACGGTTCTGCAGCATGGCAGTGCTACAAGAAGGGTGCCTATTTTGCCAATCCCTGCATGGCACAGATTCACCCCACCTGCATTCCGGTACACGGTGAGTTTCAGTCGAAGCTCACCCTTATGTCTGAGTCGTTGCGTAACGACGGTCGTATCTGGGTTCCCAAAAAGCTTGAAGATGCACAGGCCATTCGGGAAGGGAAGCTGAAGCCCACCGACTTGAAAGAGGAAGATCGCGATTACTATCTGGAGCGCCGCTACCCGGCCTTCGGGAACCTCGTTCCTCGTGATGTGGCTTCACGTGCAGCTAAAGAGCGCTGCGACTCCGGTTATGGCGTGGGTACAACCGGTCTTGCAGTATATCTCGACTTTGCCGAGGCCATTCAGCGTCTGGGCAGGAGTGTGGTGGAAGCTCGATACGGAAACCTTTTCCAGATGTATGAAAAGATCGTGGACGACAATCCTTACGAAACACCCATGATGATTTATCCCGCCATTCACTACACCATGGGCGGTATCTGGGTCGACTATGAGTTGATGACCACCATCCCCGGCCTGTTTGCCATTGGCGAAGCCAATTTCTCCGATCACGGAGCAAACCGCCTGGGCGCATCGGCACTCATGCAGGGACTGGCAGACGGATACTTCGTATTGCCATACACCATACAAAATTACCTGGCCGACCAGATTAATGTACCTCGCTTTAAAACCGACAGGCCCGAATTTGATCAGGCTGAGAAAGAGATTAACAACCGTCTCGACCGACTGATGGGCATCAACGGAAAACACTCCGTAGATCATATTCACAAGGAACTGGGTCATGTAATGTGGGATTTTGTTGGTATGGGACGTGATGCAGAAGGATTGAAAAAGGCGATTGAAAAGCTGAAACAGGTCAAAGAGGATTTCTGGACCAACCTCCGCATTCCTGGAAATAAAGAAACGCTCAATGTGGAACTCGAGAAAGCTCTGCGGCTTGCCGACTTCATTGAAATAGGGGAACTGATGGCCCACGATGCACTCGACCGCGAGGAATCCTGCGGTGGCCATTTCCGCCTCGAACACCAGACACCCGAAGGGGAAGCCTTACGCCACGACGACCAGTTTTCATACGTCTCCTGCTGGGAATATCAGGGTGAGCAGAATCCTCCTGTAATGTACAAAGAACCACTTGATTACGAATTTATTGTACGTCAGCAGAGAAATTACAAATCGTAAGGTTTTTTAAACGACTCAAAAAACAACCAATCATGGATAAAGATATCAATATAAAAGTAAAAGTCTGGCGTCAGAACGGACCCAAAGATAAGGGATATTTTGAGACTTACCCTTTGGAAAACATCTCTCAAGGAAGTTCTTTTCTGGAAATGCTCGATATCCTCAATGAAAAACTTATCAACGAAGGAAAAGAGCCTGTGGTGTTCGATCACGACTGTCGTGAAGGCATCTGCGGCATGTGCAGCCTCTACATCAACGGACACCCCCATGGTCCCGATACCGGCATCACCACCTGTCAGCTGCATATGCGCCGCTTCAACGAGGGTGATACCATTACCGTGGAGCCGTGGCGTTCTGCCGGATTTCCGATCATCAAGGATCTGATGGTCGACAGGTCGGCTTTCGACAAGATAATACAGGCGGGCGGATATATCTCGGTCAATACCGGCGGCGTACCCGACGCAAATGCCATACCCATTCCGCGCGATGACGCCGAGATGGCGATGGACGCAGCAGCGTGTATCGGTTGCGGTGCCTGTGTGGCAGCCTGCAAGAACGGGTCGGCTATGCTTTTCGTGTCGGCCAAGGTGAGCCAGTTCGCCTTATTGCCACAGGGACGTGTGGAAGCTGCCCGACGTGCCAAATCGATGGTCGCCAAGATGGATGAACTGGGCTTTGGAAACTGTACAAATACCGGTGCCTGCGAGGTAGAATGTCCAAAAAACATTTCCATCAGCAATATCGCACGCCTGAACCGGGAATTTTTGAAAGCAAAGTTCAAGGACTGAGATATCACAAATATGTACTGAGAAAGCGTTACCTCTCTTTGCAAAGAGCAGGGACGCTTTTCTTATATGGATTTTAATATTCATTTGACAACTTATTTCTGCTCTGTTTTGTTTATCTTGTATCGCAAAGAGAGATTTGCGATACAAAAAAAGCAATCGTATGAAAACTAAGACAATTATCAGAAATGGCGTGGTCCTGTTATTGCTGACCATGTTCAGTGTACCGGCCTTTTCCCAGATCAGGTTCGGTATAAAGGCAGATGTGGGTTTGAACAATCCAAGTTTTAGCAGCGATGCACTCAAGGTGGAGAATATGACTTCATACAGCATTGGACCATCCATTGAAGCCATGTTATTACCTCTTGGCGTGGCCGACTTAGGCATCGAAGCCTCACTATTGTATAACGACAACCGCATGACGGTTTCCCGACTTACCGGAGGCGAAGGAGAGAAAGATGTATCTAACCGCTATCTGACCCTCCCGGTAAATGCCAAATTAAAATTCGGGGTAGGCGCGCTCCCCCTCAGGCTATATGCTGCCGCTGGTCCTTATGCCGGATATCTGATTTCCGGAGATGAGATTAGTATTCCGGACATAAGTGCCGATGTCAAAGCCAGGGATTTTCAGGCGGGTGTCAACGTGGGCGTAGGCTTTGAAGTACTCCGGTTTATTCAGGTGGGTGTCAACTACAGGGTACAGCTTACGGATAATTATTCGGTTGACCAACCAGACTGGAGAGACCCGCTTAATGGAAAGTCGGAAACCTGGAATCTCACCGGAACAATCTATTTTTAATGCATGTATGCCGATGTAATTCTTCCGCTTCCTTTTTCCGATTTGTATACTTACGCCATACCGGCAGCATTGCAGCCGGAGATCGGTATCGGATATAGGGTAATTGTCCCTTTCGGAAGCCGGAAACATTACACTGCCATTGTCCTGAAAATACACCGGGAACCACCCGATAATCTGGATATAAAGGAGATCCATTCTCTTATCGATTCCCATCCTGTGGTGAACGAACAACAATTGAGGTTGTGGGAGTGGATCTCTTTTTATTACTTATCCCCCCTTGGGGACGTATATAAGGCGGCTTTGCCCTCCTCAATGAAACCACGTGACCTGTTGCAAACATATACTCCAAGAACAGAGACTTTTATACAGATAAATCCGGAGAAAGAGAAGGAATATTCTGATAATCTGTTGAGGAGAGCAAAAAAGCAGCAGGCTCTTTTGGAGGAGATAAAACATTTTCTTACTGCAAACAAAACGGAACGTATCAGTAAAAAAGAACTTTGCGGTTTCAGCAATTTTTCAGCGTCAACGCTGAGCGGGTTGCTGAAAAAAAAGATTCTTACCGACATATGTATAGAAACAAGTCGCCTCGATAGTGATAAAATGCCTGTCCGTGAACCGTACCCGTTGAGCGGACATCAACAAGATGCATATATTGGTATAAATAATTGCTTCTTGCAAAAATCGACCTGTCTGCTGCATGGTGTTACTTCGGGGGGAAAAACGGAGATTTACGTACATCTCATTGCCCAATTGCTGGCGGAGGGAAAACAAGTACTCTTTTTGTTGCCGGAAATAGCTCTCACCACACAACTTACAAAACGGCTTCAGGCTGTCTTCGGCAACCGGTTAGGTATTTACCACTCCCGTATCAATCACAACGAGCGTGCAGAAATATGGCAAAAGATGTTGTCGGCCCAACCTTATGAGGTTATTGTTGGTGTACGTTCATCACTCTTTCTTCCTTTTCACCGACTCGGACTTGTGATCGTGGATGAGGAACATGAAAGTAGCTATAAACAACAAGATCCCTCACCCCGTTATCATGCGCGCGACACAGCAGTGATGCTTGCTCATTTCTTTGGAGCCAAAACTGTGCTCGGCTCAGCTACACCCTCGATAGAATCCTATTATAATGCACTGACAGGTAAATATGGGCTGGTTACGCTGACAGAACGATTTAACGGTGTAACAATGCCGGAGATACAAATTGAAAATACACGGGAGTTACGTCGCAGAAAAAAGATGAAATCACTGCTTTCCCCCGTGCTTATAGAATTGATTGAGCAGTCCTTGAAGGAAAACAAGCAGGTTATACTCTTCCGGAACCGGCGTGGATATGCACCCATAATTGCCTGCAGCCAGTGCGAATGGACACCCAAATGCAAACGCTGTGATGTATCGCTTACCTATCATAAAAAGGTAAACAGACTGGTATGCCATTATTGCAACAGCACATATCGTGTGCCGGAAAAATGTCCATCATGCCAGCAGATGAGCCTGGAGCCGATAGGACAGGGTACAGAACAACTGGAGGAGGAAGTTTTACGGCTATTCCCGGATAGCAAGGTGGCCAGGATGGATCAGGATTCCACCCGTGGAAAAGATCGTTTCGGACAGATCATTCATGATTTTCAACAGCGAAAGATTCAAATATTGGTGGGAACGCAGATGCTTTCGAAAGGGCTCGACTTTGAACATGTGAAGGTGGTGGGCATTATCTCGGCAGACTCATTGTTAAACCATCCCGATTTTCGTGCCCACGAACATGGTTTTCAACTAATGACGCAGGCCGCGGGGAGGGCAGGAAGAAAACAGACAGCAGGAACAGTGGTCATTCAGAGTGCTGATCCTGGGAACCCGATTTACTCCTTCGTAACCGGAAACAACTATGCGGGCTTTTTTCATGCCCAGCTTACTGAACGAAAGTTATTTCACTATCCACCGTTCTACAGACTAATCCGTGTTGTTTGCAAACACAAGGATCCAGGCAAAGCAGACAAAGCCGCTTCGCATCTTGCAGGGCTGTTAAGAAAATCGCTCCACGAACGTGTGCTGGGTCCCAACAAACCTGTTGTGGGACGTATCCAGCTCTTTTATATCCGGGAAATTCTGCTGAAGTTGGAAAACGGACTTTCCACACAGCAGATACGGGATACGTTGAAAAAAGCAGAAATGAATCTTCGCCTTGATCCCGATTTTAAACATGCAATGCTCTATTATGATGTGGATCCGCTTTAAATAAAAAAACCGGCACTCCTTCGGAACACCGGTTCTTTACTTTCATTCTTCCACGCCAGGTGGAATTTATTTCATTTCAATTTCTTCTTTCAGGTCTATTTCGTTTCCCTCATGATCATAAAAAATGTACTGCAGGAACCCGAGTTTCTGATCCGGTATAATTTGCATTCCCACGTTGTACTTCTTCTTCCATTTATACTTCAACGAAAACCAACCTTTCTGAACGTACGCCGCAACATAAGGATGTATGTGCAGACGGAATTTCTTCACTTTAAGTCTGTTTGCTAAATAATCGATCTTTCCTTCGAGTGTGTCTGTAAAAAGTATCGACGATTTAATTTTTCCTTTACCAAAGCAGGTGGGGCAAACCTCGCTTGTGGTAACTTCCATTTCGGGGCGGACACGCTGACGCGTAATCTGCATGATTCCAAACTTACTCAATGGCAAAATGTTATGCTTGGCTCTGTCGTGTGCCATCAACTCCTGCATTCTGGAGAGGAGCTTGTTCCGATGCTCCGCCTTGCCCATATCTATGAAGTCAATGACAATGATACCACCCATATCGCGCAAACGAAGCTGACGTGCAATTTCCTCGGCAGCAGCCACATTCACCTCATAGGCACTCTCTTCCTGACCCAGTTTCGATTTGTTGCGGTTCCCGCTGTTCACATCAATTACATGCAACGCCTCGGTATGTTCAATGATGAGATAAGCACCATTCTTGAATGTAACAGTTTTTCCAAAGAGCGATTTTACCTGTTTTGTAATGCCGAAATTATCTAAGATAGGCAATGTACCGGTATAATCCCTTACAATATTTTTCCTATCCGGCGCAATAATGCTCACATATTCGGCAATTTGCTTCGACACGTCTTTGTCATTGACGTGTATCTGTTCGAAAGAAGGATTAAAGATATCGCGTAAGAGAGCTACCGTACGTCCCGTCTCCTCGAAAATGAGTGAGGGAGCTTTGGTTTTCTGTATCTTTCCGATATTATCTTCCCATCTTCTGACCAGTACTTTTAATTCTGCATCGAGGTCAGCCACCCTTTTACCTTCAGCATTGGTGCGTATAATGACACCAAAATTCTTTGGTTTAATACTTTGGATGAGCTGCCTGAGCCGGGCGCGCTCTTCGCGCGATTTGATTTTTTGCGATACCGACACCCGATCAATGAATGGAATCAACACCATAAACCGTCCGGCAAATGAAATTTCGGCTGTCAGTCTCGGACCTTTAGTCGATATAGGCTCTTTGGCTATTTGCACCAAAATCTCCTGACCAACTTTTAAGATATCCGAAATAGAACCCTCCTTGTCGATATCGGGTTGCAGCTTCATCTTCTGAAGCTGCGGAATCTTTTTCTTGTCTTCAACAAGTTTCTGAAAATGCAGAATCGAGTTAAATTCAACCCCTAAATCCAAATAGTGAAGAAAAGCGTCCTTTTTGTGTCCCACGTTCACAAATGCAGCGTTGAGGGCGGGCATCAGTTTTTTAACTTTGCCCATGTAGATGTTACCAACCGCAAATGAGCCATCTTGGCTCTCCTGCTGCAGTTCTACCAGTTTTTTGTCTTCGAGGACTGCTATGGTTATTTCTTTGGATTGAACATCTACCACAAGTTCGCTTGTCACAATTGTTCTTTTTTTAATGTTTAAATAATAAATCCGGGCTTCTGTCTCACAACAGAAAGGAGGTTCACGCCAGAACCATTCCCTGTTTTATACACAAAGAACAAACTTAACTCCCGAAAGGTTTTTTTTAAGTTTGTTCCTGTATATGGTTTGTAAAAAAAGTGCTACGGGCTTACTTCTTCTTTTTGTGCCTGTTTTTTCTCAGTCTTTTTTTACGTTTGTGAACAGACATTTTATGCCTTTTTCTTTTTTTTCCGCTTGGCATTTTAGTATCTCCTTATCAATTAAATTATTTCGTTTCTTTTACCTGAGCAACAAAGGTCTTGGCCGGCTTAAAAGCAGGTATATTATGTTCGGGAATGATGATAGTGGTGTTTTTGGAGATGTTGCGGGCAGTTTTCTGTGCTCTTTTTTTCACGATGAAGCTACCGAAACCTCTTAAATATACGTTTTCGTTATTTGCCAATGAATCTTTCACAACGTCCATAAAAGATTCTACTGTTGCCAATACTGACGCTTTATCCACACCAGTGTTCTTTGCAATCTCATTTACAATGTCTGCCTTAGTCATTTTATTTATATTTTAAATATTAATAATAATCGCGTGTGTTAATTAGTAAAATTTTGGATTGCAAATATATAGCTTTTTTTTTACCCCAAAAAATAATTACGGGTAAATTTTCTGTTTTTCCATTATTTTCTTCAAAAATACTTTTTTTGATTAGTTTTGCAAGTCAAATAAAGGAATGGAACAAACAAGGAATCAATCGGACATCACTACGCGGTTACTGAATTGGTATAATGTAAACAAACGCGATTTACCCTGGCGGAGGACCACCAATCCTTATCATATCTGGTTGTCTGAAGTAATTCTGCAGCAGACGCGAATCGTACAGGGATGGGATTATTATCTGCGCTTCATTGATCGTTTCCCCGATGTACAGTCATTGGCCAGTGCCGAAGAGGAGGAGGTTCTCAAGCTTTGGCAGGGTCTTGGCTACTACACGCGTGCCAGGAATCTGCACGCGGCAGCGCGACAGATTATGAGTCGATATAACGGCATATTCCCTGCTGATTATTCCAATATCCTTTCGCTGAAAGGAGTAGGTAAATACACGGCTGCAGCCATTTCATCCATAGCCTTTCAGGCTCCTTACGCGGTGGTCGACGGCAATGTGAACAGAGTAATTGCCCGTTTATTTACAGTGGAAACGCCTATTGACACTGCCGAAGGAAAAAGAATTATTTCTGAAATTGCCCATCACCTCTTACCTCCCCGACATTCGGGGAATTATAATCAGGCAATTATGGATTTTGGTTCTCTGGTCTGCACACCGGTACAGCCAAAATGCGCCGATTGTCCCCTACAGGAAAATTGCCGAGCCTATGAAGAAAAAAGAGTGTCCGAATATCCGGTTATCCGTCGTAAGCCGACCGTAAGAAAGCGTTACTTTTATTATTTCCACATCCTTCAGGGGAACAAAACCTTTATTCAGAAAAGAAATGGTGACGATATCTGGAAAAGCCTGTATGAGTTCCCGTTGATAGAGACACCGGAAGCGGTAGATTTTTTTCAGCTTTCCCAAAAGGATGATTTCCTACGGCTCTTTCCGGAAAATATGAAACTATATGCCGAACATCGCCTCACAATTAAACATCAACTTACCCATCAGAGTATTCACTCCACATTTTACAGGATAGAGATTGCAGAAGGATCCGCTTTTAATCCGCCACAGGAGCTCATCCGCATCAACAAAGATGATCTGGCCGACTATCCGGTATCCAGGCTCACAGATAAGTATTTGGAAATAATTTGATGATTTTAGTTTGTCAATATCAAAATAATACTTAATTTTGTTTTCATGGCGTAAAACTATTCTTAACCCAAAAAATTCTTAAGTTATGTCAGTGAACAAAGTTATTCTGATCGGGAATGTAGGAAAAGACCCGGAAATGAAGTATTTCGACAATGATGTTGCGAAAGCGAATTTCTCGCTTGCAACCAGTGAAAGAGGTTACACCACCTCGGGCGGCACACAGGTACCTGAGAGAACGGAGTGGCACAACATTGTTTGTTGGAGGGGACTGGCACAAATTGCTGAGAAATTTGTGAAAAAGGGAACATTGCTCTATGTGGAAGGTAAAATTCGTTCGCGTTCATACGATGATCAGAACGGCGTAAAGAGGTACGTCACGGAAGTAGTTGCGGACAATATTGAGTTATTGAGTCGTAAACAGGGTGGCCTGGAAGGCGAAAATGGCGGAAACAGACATGATTTTTCAAGCACTGCGGAAATACCGGGTGAACCGAATGAGATTTCGGAAGTAGATGATTTGCCATTTTAAATAAAAGATTGTATTTTTGTGAGAGAATGTTTTACCATTTCATTGTGAGTGAAGCGTTAAAACATTCTCTCTCTTTGTTTCACTAATAAGCTGACACTTGGATCCTGACCCTTTACCGCTACTGGCTTTTTTGATTCCCGGTTTTTCACCGGTGGCTTCCGATTATCTTTTAACCGCACTAACCCTACTGCTTGTAATTATCAACGCTATTATCTCAGGATCTGAAATCGCTTTCTTTTCAGTTGATAAAAATTTCACTGAGCAGATGCACTCTTCGGAGAAACCTGCCAGAGTTTATATTTCCCGCTTGCTTAATAAACCTGAAAAACTTTCGGCATCGTTGATCATAGCCTACAATTTCCTGAATGTAACCATTGCTGTTCTTATCCTTTACCTGCTGAACAGGCTCCCATGGTTTTCCGGAAATCCGGCAGACTCGTTATTGCTGGAAATTATTATCCCCGTAAGCATCATTTTATTGTTTGTAGACATACTTCCAAAACTTGCTGCCTCCTATAATCCTTTAAGGTTTGCCATGTGCAATGCACCGCTGATTACGATTATTCATGGAATTACAAGCCCTTTCTCATCTTTGCTCGTTCATAGTATGACCAGCTTTAACCGTTCCATATCACAACGCAAGCACGAAATTTCGGTAGACGATCTTTCCAAGGCACTCGAAATCACCTCAAATGAGATTGCACACGGACAGGAGAAGGAGATGCTGGAAGGAATTATTCGTTTTAAAGACAAGATTGTAGATGACATATTTATATCGAGGAGCGACATGGTGGCCGTTGATTCACATACATCGTTTACCGAGGTAATTAAGTTCATCGTCGAAGCCGGCTTTTCAAGGATTCCTGTCTATGAGGAGAATCCCGACAACATCAAGGGAATTTTATATGTGAAAGACTTACTTCCTCATCTGGGTAAAACAGAGAGTTTTAAATGGCAGACGCTGATACGTCCAGCCTATTTTGTCCCCGGCACAAAACGAATAGATGATCTGCTGGAAGAGTTCCGTGCCGATAAGAACCATATGGCCATCGTTGTGGATGAATACGGAGGAACATCGGGCCTGGTAACAATGGAAGATATTCTTGAAGAAATTGTAGGCGACATAAGCGACGAGTATGACGAAGAACTCCCTTTTTATACAATGGCTGCAGATGGCTCCTACATCTTCGAGGGAAAAACCCCGCTGGACGAATTTATCAAAATCACCGGCCTGCCCGAAAAGGATTTCGAACCGATGCAGGATGAGATTGACACTCTCGCCGGCCTGCTTCTGGAGTTAAAAGGTGACTTTCCGAAACGAAAGGAGAGTTTCACTTACAAAAGGCACGTTTTTCAGGCGGAGGAGATGAGCAAAAAAAGGATTACTAAAGTGCGATACATCCCTCCAAAAGATTAATCTCTCTCATGCTGATCAGAAAAGAACATACCGGAGATGGAGGACTTCTGGGTATCTGGAAGATGGTGGAAACACGGGAAGAGTTGCTGCAGCTCTTTCCGAAGCATTTGCGCTCCGAGGCCGACACATACCTGAAGGATGTTCGTTCAGAAAGGCGCTCCGTGGAATGGCTTTCTACCCGTGTGATGTTGCTGGATCTTTTGGGAAGCGAGCAGATCATTCTGAACCGGAAAGATGGAAGCCCTTATCTGTCCGAGGGAAAGATCAAAATAAGCATTTCTCATACAAAAGAGTATGCAGCCATTCTTCTGCATGAGACCTCCGCTGTGGGTATAGATGTAGAGACACGTTCCGAGCGGGTTGTCAAGATTGCCGGAAAATTTATCTCAGAGGATGAATATATCGATCCGGCACAAAAAATTGTGCACCAGCTACTTCACTGGTCAGCCAAGGAAACACTGTTCAAACTAATCAATGAGCAGGGAATCGATTTTAAACAACACCTTCATATATATCCGTTTACTCCCTGTAAAGAGGGGCTGATCAGGGCCAGGGAAACCAAAACCAATAAGAGACGGTCATTCAGACTGCATTACGAGGTCCATCCCGATTATGTACTCACATGGGCAATAGAAGAAGGAGGGGCCTCGAAATAAAAACGCCCCACAGGCTTACCCGGGAGCGTTCCTAAGTCATAAACGGATCAATTACACATTCAACGATACCCTCTTAAAGGAGGTTACCGTAAGTTCCTTATCGTTTTCTTTCAAAAACTGTTCAATCGTTTTTTTCGGATCCTTCACGTACTCTTGTTGAAGCAGCGTAGATTCCTTATAGAACTTCTGCAAGGCACCTTCGGCAATTCTGTCGAGCAGGTTTTCAGGTTTACCGGCCTCACGGGCTTTTTCGCGTGCTATTTCCAGCTCTTTCTCTTTCACATCGGCGGGAATACTTTCAGGTGTCACGGCAATAGGATTCATTGCTGCCACCTGCATGGCTACGTCCTTTGCCACATGCTCATCCACGTTTGCCTTATTGAAACCGGCAATGGTAGCCAGTTTGTTTCCCATATGAATGTACGATGTAACGTAAGGTGCCGTGAGATGTTCGTAAAAGCCCAACTGCATTTTTTCTCCCGTAGCACCAATCTTGTCTGTGATCAACTGCGAAACAGTGCCGTTGGGTAACTCCAAAGCGAGTAATTGTTCAAGTGTTCCGGGTTTGTGCGAGATGGCGGCATCGAGAATCTGCTGGGTGAGTGCGATAAATTCTTCATTCTTTGCCACGAAGTCTGTTTCGCACTGCAATGCAACCACCGCTGCGAAATCTCCCGCTGTTGCAGCCAACACACATCCCTCCGACGCTTCACGGTCCTCCCGTTTAGCTGCTACTGCCTGTCCCTTTTTACGGATAATCTCCATAGCCTTGTCGAAATCACCGTTCGCTTCGTTAAGTGCATTCTTGCAATCCATCATTCCCGCACCGGTCATTTTGCGTAAATGCTGGATTTCTGCCATTGTAACTGCCATATTATCTTTTTCTCTGTTAATGTTTTTACTTATTCGTCAACCTCTTCATCCTTCGTGTATTTGCTCACAACAGCAGCTTTCATAGCTTCCGTGTCTTCTTTCTTTACACGCTCTTTTCTTGCCGATTTCGACTTGCGTTCCCTGCGCTGTGGTGCATCTTCATCCTGCTCTTCCGCAGCAGCTGCATCGGCCTTTTCTACTTTCCGTTCATCAAGGCCCTCTTTGATCGCTTCGCAGATGTATCCGAGGATCATGTCCACGGCCTTTGCTGCATCGTCATTGGCAGGAATCACGAAATCAATATTAGAAGGATCTGAGTTGGTGTCGACTATACCAAAAACAGGGATACCCAGTTTTTCGGCTTCTTTCACGGCAATCTGTTCCTTCATCACGTCCACAACAAAGATCGCCGATGGAAGGCGGGTAAGATCCTGTATGGAGCCCAATGTTTTTTCCAGCTTTGCGCGCTGACGGGTAATCTGCAGTTTTTCGCGTTTCGACAAGGTATCAAAGGTACCGTCCTTGATCATCTTATCAATGTTACCCATCTTTTTCACCGCCTTGCGGATTGTGGGGAAGTTGGTGAGCATACCGCCCGGCCAGCGTTCAATCACGTAGGGCATATTGATACTCTGTGATTTTTCTTCGATTACAGGCTTCGCCTGTTTCTTGGTAGCCACGAAAAGGATCTTTTTCCCTGCTTTGGCTATTTGCTTGAGTGCTGCCGCAGCCTCTTCCGTCTTGGCGATGGTTTTATACAAATCAATAATGTGAATACCGTTGCGCTCCATGAAAATATAGGGAGCCATCGCAGGATTCCATTTTCTCTTTAAGTGCCCGAAGTGAGCTCCGGTTTCAAGAAGTTGGTCAAATTCTAATTTTGCCATGTTTTGTTTGTTGATTAATTCGTTTACTTTCTTTTTCTGAACCGAACCGTAAGGTAAATTATGTGATTATACGTCAACCGGTTTTCCGATAATGTCCTTACGATTTAGATACTAAACGGAGCGGCCGGCAAGCCGCTTTATCTGTTTATCCGGCAACCTTTGCGTCAATAAATACACCGCTTGTGCCGGATGATCGATCCAATAAATTAACGTTTAGAGAATTGGAATCTCTTTCTTGCTTTGGGTTGTCCCGGTTTCTTACGTTCCACCACACGTGGGTCACGGGTCATGAAACCTTCGGCTCTCAGCGCCGCCTTGTCTTCGGGATTAATCTTCACCAAAGCACGTGCTATGCCCAGTCTGGCTGCCTCCGATTGTCCCTTGTAACCGCCACCGTCGAGGTTGATACGGATATCATACTTATCCGATACATTGAGCTTGTTCAACGGCTGTTTTACAATGAACTGAAGAATAGAAGAAGGGAAATAGTTTTCCAGTTCGCGTTTGTTGATGACGATCCTGCCTGTTCCTTCGGTAACAAATACACGGGCTACAGCTGCTTTGCGTCTTCCTATTGCATTTACTGCTTCCATCTTTATTATTTTAGCGTATTAATATCAAGTTTTTTGGGTTTCTGTGCCTGGTGCGGATGTTCTGTTCCGGCATAGACAAACATGTTGGTCAGGATGGCATCTCCCAGTTTGTTCTTGGGCAACATACCCTTCACAACTTTTCTGAAAAGCCTGTCCGGTCCCTTGCGCATCAGTTCGGCAGGTGTGAACTCACGCTGACCTCCGGGATAACCCGAATAACGATAATAAATACGATCGGTCCACTTGTTGCCCGAGAGTTTCACCTTATCGGCATTCAGGATGATCACATTATCGCCACAGTCCACATGCGGGGTAAAGCTCGCTTTATACTTCCCTCTCAGCAGTTTGGCTACTTTTGAACAGAGGCGTCCCAGGGGCTGACCCGTGGCATCAATCTCAACCCACTCTTTTTTAGCCGTTTCTTTATTTACAGAAATGGTTTTATAACTTAGTGTATCCACTTTTGTTGTTGTTTAATTAGTAAATAATTGCAAAGAAGATTTACTGGCTTCCTCTTTTTTGTCTTGCTAAGGGACATAAAGGCAAATAAAAAGCTATAAATCAAACTTTTAATTGATAAAAACTAATAATCGGACTGCAAAGTTACAATAATTCAGTTTATTAACAAAGAATTTGAAGTGATTTTCTTTTGGGGAAAATGAAAATTTACACGCCTTATTCGAAAGAAAATCTTGGGCTAGTTATTGTGAATTTACAAAAATATCGTATCTTTGCACCCGTAAAAAGAGGCCCCGTAGCTTAACTGAATAGAGCATCTGACTACGGATCAGAAGGTTACAGGTTTGAATCCTGTCGGGGTCACCAAATAAAGTATTTTCACTCCGCTATTAGGCATACTTCAGCTTAATAGCTTTTTTTTGCCGACACCCGATCATCTTCCAGAATCAACTCTTCCGTATCAATCAGGAAACGAATAACACGGATCACTTTTTCGGCATTTTCATTTTTGATCGAATCTACAAGGTCGTTTATTCTGCGTACCTGTCCATCGGATAATAACGCTTCGGCCTGCTCCCTGATCCGCTTAAATTCATAATTCGACAAGCCTGTCTCATTCTTCTTCAGACAGACATCACATATGCCACAGTCTTCCGGGTTCTTCTCACCAAAATAAATCAGCAACATCCTGCTGCGGCACACCGCTTCCTCCTCCACGTAACCGATCATGGAATAAATCCGTTTTTCAAAGCGTTTTTTTCGTTCCTCATATACTGCACGGGAGATGGAGACAAATTGTGTTTCCTCGCGTGAAGTGGTAAACACGATAAAAGGTGTTTTCTTTTGCGGGATATAACGAATATAATGCATGCGGGACAGTGCAACAAGCGTCTCCGTGACCTCTTTCCTACTCCTTCCCGTCCTCGTGGCGAGCATTGACTCGTCAATGTAAACATCATCGGAGAAAACACCGGTATAATTTCTTAAAATAGTATGTAGCAGCTCATCTGCATCCTTATCGAGACGGAGGGAATACATTTCATCGCGGTAAATCAGGAACCTTATTCTGGACCGCAGGTCAATCTCCTCTGTATATTCAATGTACCCTGCCAGCTCCAGTATCTTCAATGCATGGTGTGTTTGAAGGAAAGGAAGCTTGAAAGGAACACAAAACTCGTGGAGACTGAAATCGTAGACATCATTATATCCCGATCCTACAGCCACCTGGTAGTAATTCCCCAGTGCCTCATATACACGCAGGATAAAGTCCCGATCCGGGAAGGAATCAGTGATCCTTTTCTTCAGTTTTCCACTGTCGGAAGCAGTATAGAGAATGATCGTGTAGGAACGTTCACCGTCACGTCCGGCACGTCCGGCTTCCTGGAAATACTCTTCAGGCGAATTGGGCAGATCCATATGAATGACTGTCCGTACATCGGGCTTATCGATACCCATCCCAAAGGCATTGGTCGCCACAATCACACGACAATCGTTGAGCTTCCAGGCATTCTGCTTATAAATCTTCTCCTCGTGAGACAGGCCTGCGTGAAAAAAGTCGGCTGTAATCCCTGCCTTTTTGAGTGAGATGGCAATCTCCCTGGTTTGTTTTCTGTTACGTACATAAACAATGGAGGTACCCGGCACGGTTTGAAGGATATGAATAAGCTCGCCCAGCTTGTTGTCGGCTTTTCGAACCACATAAGAAAGATTATGTCTTGCAAAGCTTTTACGGAAAACATTTTTCTCTTTGAAGAGCAGCTTTTCCTGGATATCATCCACAACCTCCCGTGTGGCTGTGGCGGTAAGTGCAAGCAGGGGAACACCTTCCAGAAGGCGACGTATTCCGGAAATCTTCAGATAGGAGGGACGAAAATCATAACCCCATTGAGAAATGCAGTGGGATTCGTCTACCACAAGCAGACACACCTCCATGGCCTGCAACTTGCTGATAAATATATCGGAGGAGAGGCGCTCAGGAGAGACGTACAAAAACTTATAGTCACCGAATATACAATTCTCAAGTGTGGTGATGATCTCTTCGCGCGACATGCCGGAGTAGACTGCTGCTGCTTTTATTCCCTTCTCCCGAAGATTGTCCACCTGATCTTTCATCAGCGAAATAAGCGGTGTCACCACCAGGCAAATCCCCTTCATACCCATAACCGGAACCTGGAAAGTGAGCGACTTGCCCCCACCCGTTGGCATCAGGCCCAAGGTGTCCCTTCCTTCCCAGACCGATTGGATGATTTGTTCCTGCAACGGCCGGAAAGAGGAATAACCCCAATAGTCGTGCAGTATCTGGTGAAACAACTCCGTTTGCATAGGCAAGCGTTTTGGCTATCCCCTTATATCCTTGACCATCAACTGGGTAAACGATTTACTACCGTGAGTATTCTCCTCAATGGTATAACAGATGTCTACCGGCAGACCCGACTTGATCCGCTGATAGAAATCGTGCTGACTAAAGGCTATGCCGGGCATAGGTTCATCCGTGGTCCGGTCTGTCATCTCAAGCTTGATATGCCGGAATCCCTTGCCCACAAGCTTGCTGCCACCAGTATCATAGACATCTTTGGTCAGAAAAACAGGATTCTCATTTTCGGGGCCAAAGGGATTAAACAATGCAAGCCCTTCGATGAAAGAAGGCGTGATTTGCGAAAGTGTAATCTCTGCATCGACAGTAATCTGAGGGAGCATCATTCCCGGCTCTATACCGTCGAAAGAGATCGTATTAAAACGGTCGACAAACTCATTGAGGTGCTCCTCGCGCAATGTCAATCCCGCGGCATAAGTATGGCCACCAAAATTCTCCAGAATGTCGCGGCACGACTCAATGGCCTTATACACATCAAAACCTGGCACCGACCTCGCCGAACCCGAGATCATACTATTTGATTTGGTGAGTACTACTGCCGGACGGTAATACTTTTCCGTAAGACGCGAGGCCACAATACCCACAATACCTTTATGCCATGTTTTATCATAGAGAACTATACTCTTCTGATGTTTTATGTCTACATGGTTATCGATATATTCAACCGCTTCCTCGGTGATTTTTTTATCCAGCTCGCGGCGATCTTCGTTGTACTTGTCTATATTCTTGCTTTTCTCCCGTGCTGTTGTCATGTCATTTGCCAACATAAGGTCTACAGCCTCTTTTCCATTCATCATCCTGCCCGAGGCATTGATGCGGGGTCCAATCTTAAAGACAATGTCGTTGACGGTAATCTGCTTTCTGTGTAGTCCGCAAATCTCAATAATACCCCGTAAGCCGAAGCTGGGATTTGAATTAAGCTGCTTCAAGCCGTAATAGGTCATGATACGGTTTTCCCCAGTGAGGGGAACGATATCGGAAGCAATACTTACCGCCACCAGATCGAGAAGCGGCTCAATGTCAGAAAAGGGATAATCATTACGCAGGGAGAAAGCCTGCACCAGCTTGAAGCCAACACCGCAACCGGAAAGTTCCTCGTAAGGGTATACCGAGTCGGTTCTTTTTGCATCTACAACTGCCACAGCATCGGGCAGCCTGTCATCTGGCATATGATGGTCACAAATGATGAAATCAATGCCTTTATCTTTGGCATAAGCGACCTTACTTACCGCTTTGATGCCACAATCGAGAGAGACTATGAGCTTCACGCCCGTATTCACAGCATAATCGATTCCCTGAAACGAAATGCCATACCCTTCATCATACCGGTCAGGAATATAATAATCAATATTATTGGTAATCCCCCGAAAGAATTTATACACCAACGCTACCGCTGTAGTACCATCCACATCGTAATCCCCGTAAACAAGGATTCGTTCTTTATTGCCCAGCGCCTTCTCAATCCGTCGAATGGCCTTATCCATGTCGGGTAAGAGAAAAGGATCATGCAAATCTTCAAGTCTGGGATAGAGAAACCGTGTCGCTTCCTCGGCTGTCTCCATACCTTTGTTCACGAGCAGCTCAACAAGGACGGGATGTAAGTTTAATTCTTTCGCTAATTCATCTTTGATAATTTTTTGGTCGGTTGATAGGGTTGAATAATTCCATCTGTAAGTCATTTATATCGTTTTTTTCTTTTCTCTCTAAGATCCCGAATCAGCTTCGGGATAGGCAACAACTCTCCGGGATACGGGAAGAGCGTGCGGAATCCCGGTAGTGGCTTATCCATACACCACTCCGAAGTTGTAAAGGTAACATTATTTTTTCTGATTTCCGGAATTTAATTCATAAATAATCAATTTTAGCCATTGCAGTTCAGGCACGGACATTTTCAAATCTTATTTGTAACTTTGCGTCTTAAAATCAACGGAAAAATGGAGATCGCAGCATTGGTTTCCGGGGGAGTGGACAGCTCGGTAGTGGTACACCAGCTAAAAGAGATGGGTCATGATCCGGTAATTTACTATATCAAGATAGGTATGGAGGACAAGGATGGCTACATCGACTGTCCTTCGGAGGAAGATATCGAGATCGTGACTTATATTGCCAAAAAATATGGCTGTCGCTTCGAGGTTGTCTCCCTACATGAAGAGTATTGGAACAGCGTGGTAAAATATACCATTGAGTCGGTGAAACGTGGATTGACTCCCAATCCCGATATGATGTGCAACAAACTGATTAAATTTGGCGTCTTTGAACAGAAGTGGGGTCACGAGTTCGATAAAATTGCCACGGGGCATTATGCCACCACCACCGCCCTGGACGGTCTTACCTGGCTTTCCACTGCAAAAGACAAGGTGAAGGATCAGACCTACTTTCTGGGACAGATCAGTTATTTGCAGGCCTCAAAGTTGATGTTCCCCATTGGGAACCTGCTAAAATCGGAAGTACGCTCCATCGCATCCCGGGAGAAACTGCCGTCAGCACAGCGCAAAGACAGCCAGGGAATATGCTTCCTGGGCAAGGTAAATTACAACGATTTTATTGAACGCTATCTTGGAAAGAAGGAAGGATTGATCGTTGAACTGGAGACAGGAAATATACTGGGGAAACATCAGGGATTCTGGTTTCATACCATTGGCCAGCGCAAGGGACTGGGTCTGAGCGGTGGTCCCTGGTTTGTGATCAAAAAGGATGTGAACCGTAACATTGTTTACGTTTCCAGGGGATACGATACAAAACATCAATATGGCGAAGTCATCGACCTGCAGGGATTCGATTTCATAACAAAGGACCTCTGGGGTGAATTTGACGATGAAAAGGAGATCACTTTCAAGATCCGTCATACGCCCGAATTCACCAAAGGTAAAATATCCAGAATCGGGGACATGTATCGCATTCGCTCTTATGAACCCATACAGGGTATTGCTGCCGGTCAGTTCGGTGTCGTATACGACAAGGAGAGCCATCTCTGCCTGGGTAGCGGAATGATAATCTGAATTTGTTTAAAATGCGATCACTTATGAAAAAAATGTTTCTTGTGTGTGTAGTCTTCGGAATGTTATCACTTTCAAAAGTGTCCGCACAGTTTGAAGGAACCTTCGGCATGGGCATTCATGCCGGATATGGGGCTGAAATCAACCGTCCGGGGGTGGGAATGCATCTGCATTATTACCATACGAACAATGTGCGGTTTGTACCCTCTTTCACTTACTTCCCCAAATTCAGGGACACAGGTATGTGGATGGCTGAAGCAGATGCTCACTACGTAATCCCGGTATCAGTGACTGCCTCGCTTTATCCGTTAGCAGGGATTCATTATTCCAACTGGAAGTATAGCGTAGGGGAAACAGGTGAACCGGCCGGGGAGGAGTGGGTAAAACATCGTCCGGGTATCAACCTTGGCCTCGGTTATCAACACGACATAAGCTACCGGATACGGGCAAATTTCGAGTTGAAATACCAGTTCATCAAAGATTATTCCCAGATTGTTTTTATGGCCGGATTCGGTTTCTGGCTCTAAGACCTCTGAATCCTATCCATTGCATGTTGTATCTTGTCTCTAAATTTCAGAAAAATGAAAGATTTTATTACCAACGAAATAAAAAATGAAACCGCCGTTCTGGTCGGTTTAATAACCCCTGACCAGAACGAGGAAAAGGTAAACGAGTACCTCGACGAACTGGCATTTCTGGCCGAGACTGCGGGTCTTGTACCCGGAAAACGTTTTATACAGCGCCTCGACATACCCAACCCGGTCACCTTTGTGGGTAAGGGAAAGCTGGAAGAGATTGAGGCTTATGTAAAGGAGGAGGAAAACGAAGCCGGTGTGGTTATTTTCGATGATGAGCTGTCGGCAAAACAACTGCGCAACATTGAAAAGGAACTCAATATAAGAATCATGGACCGCACCAGCCTGATTCTCGATATTTTCGCCATGCGTGCACAAACAGCCCATGCCAAGGCACAGGTGGAGCTGGCGCAATACCAGTACCTGCTTCCCAGGCTCACTCGGATGTGGACACACCTTGAGCGGCAACGCGGTGGCGGTGGAACCATCATGCGAGGGCCGGGCGAAACGCAGCTGGAGACAGACCGCAGAATCATACTCGATAAGATTTCCCGCCTGAAGCAGGAGTTAAAAGATATCGACAAACAGAAAACCGTACAACGCAAGAACCGCGGAAAGCTGGTGCGCGTGGCCTTGGTGGGATACACCAACGTAGGTAAATCTACCCTGATGACCCTCCTCAGCAAAAGCGACGTATTTGCGGAAAACAAACTGTTCGCAACCCTCGACACCACGGTACGCAAAATGACCATTCAAAACCTCCCGTTCCTGCTGACCGATACAGTGGGTTTCATCAGAAAGCTGCCCACGCACCTTATTGAATCCTTCAAATCGACCCTCGACGAGGTACGCGAAGCGGACATCCTCCTGCATGTGGTGGATATCTCCCATCCTGCATTCAGGGAACAGATAGAGGTGGTGGAAAAAACCCTTTATGAAATCGACAACACAGAGAAGCCGGTTATCATTGTTTTTAATAAAATTGATGCCTTTACACATGTAGTAAAAGATACGGATGACCTCACCCCCAGAAGGCGGGAAAATTACACGCTGGAGGAGCTCAGGCAGACCTGGCTGAACAATTTGAACAACAAAGAGACCATTTTCATTTCTGCCAGAGAGAAAGAAAATATAGATACCCTGAAACAACTTCTTTACGACAGGGTAAAAGAGATTCACATCACCCGTTTTCCCTATAATGATTTCCTTTATCAGGAATATGAGGAAGAGGAGGATTGAGACTCAAACATCAAGCAGCCGATAAGGCATCAGCTTATCCGGCAAAGCTTCTCATTCAGCGCGATGACCGCATCTTCATAGTTCTCACGCTTAATTACAAACTGCATGTTTACCTGCATCAGCGATTGGGCAAAGCTTGCAATGTTGATGTTTTTCTCAAAAAGCGCCTGTGCCGCCTTATAGAGAAACCCGGGGAGCGCAATGTTCGTACCCATGACACAGACAATGGCCATTGGCTCGGCGGTCACCTGATAAAACACTTCGTTCAGCACCTTGATCAACTCGTTACTTTTCTCGTTATCCCAGACCACCATGGTGATGGAGTTAGCGTTGGTGGATTTAAGAATATAGCTCACACCATACTTCACGAAATACTGCATAATGCGCCCGTCGAAGCCCACTTCACCCACCATCATGGGGTCATGCACCTCAATGGCAATCACCTTCCGTGATCCGGAGACAATCTCCACACGCGCTTCCGGTGAGATATAATCACGTGATATCAGGGTTCCGGGATGTGCAGGTTCGAACGTATTTTTGATACGAATATCGATACCGGCAAGCTCCAAGGGTTTGGCAGCCTTGGGGTGTATCGCCTCCATGCCGATATCGGCCAACTGATCGGCAATGATATAATTGGTATGTCCCACGGGAACACTGTTCTCCACTCCCACGATTTTCGGGTCGGCACTCGACAGGTGATATTCCTTGTGAATGACTGCCTCCGCGGCTTTCACTTCCACCGCAATCTTGCTGAAGGTAACCTCGCTATATCCCCGGTCAAAGGCCCGCATAATTCCTTCCGTACCCTTGGTATAACCGGTGGCAATACAGAGCACCTTACTGTAATCGATTCCTTCAAATTCCTTGTGGATCCGTTCATCAATGGTAAGCGGCTCGTTGTCATTAAATCCGCACAGATCTACAAAACGGGCATTCACTCCATTGTTATTCAATATATTGGTTGAATTCCAGCCCGAGTGCGCCTCGCCGATGGAAGCCAGTATCTCACGTGCAGCGAGATGGATGTCGGTGCGGTTCACGTAACCCGAAGCCAGGACTTTGCCGAGACTATAAAGTACCGTCTTGGCCTGATCTACCCGGAACCGGATAAAGTCTCGTGCCTCTTTCAGATCCAGGCCGTAATCAGCAAAGCCGTCATTGATCAGTAGCAGCCGTTGACAGAAGGAATCCAGCGCACTGCTGTAATCCTCTCCATTAAGAAACTTATTGTATATCCCCGGCTCACCCGTTTTCTTATGCTCCAGTAGCCAGTTGGTCACATTGTTATAGGCCGAAACCACAAAGATGCGGTTATACAACTCGTCGCCTTTTCGATCTCCGATGATGATATTATTTAAGACTTCCTGAAACTGGGACATTGAGGTGCCACCTATTTTCTCTACTGTAAGCATATGATAAACGGGATTTTAATTGTTCAAATTTTAAACATGAGTAGCGAAGACGCAAAGATAAATGATTTATTCTGATCTCAAAACTGTTTCAACGCTTGATAAACCTTTTGAATAGGCAGTCCCATCACGTTAAAGTAAGAACCCTCTATCTTCTCCACCGCCACGTAGCCTATCCATTCCTGCACGCCATAGGCACCAGCCTTATCCATGGGATCGTAGCGAGATACGTAATAGCTGATCTCTTCATTGCTCAACGTGCTGAAGGTGACGTAAGCGACGTCAGAAAACCGCTGTTGCCTGTGCGATGTGGTCAGACAAACACCGGTAATTACCCGATGCCGCTTTCCGGCAAGGTTACGCAACATATCTATAGCTTCAGGCTTATTATGTGGCTTACCTAGAATCATCCCATCCAATACAACAATAGTGTCTGCCGTAATCAGCAGTTCATCCTCTTTGAGTGCAGGCAGATAGGCCTCCGCTTTTTTACAAGCAAGAAACTCGGCTACCTCCTCATGAGGCAGTGATGCGGGAAAGGATTCATCTATATCGGGCAACGTGCGCACCTCATATTTCACATCGATACCCGAAAGCAATTCTCTGCGTCGTGGTGAGTTTGAGGCAAGGATAATCCGGAAATCTGTCATTTTCATAGTACGCAAAGATAAATATTTTGTGTAATCTTTTTATTTTTTTATTCGCTTTTAGTCAATGAAATAGGATATCGAAATGCAAGAATAGTACAAATCGGAAAAATGTTAATGCAATATTTGAACAAATAGATGCAAGAATAATCCTAACACTTTTTACATGCAATTTTTATCTTCGTCCATAAAAATGCGCCTATGCTGTACGAATCAATGCACATAATAAAAGAACAGCTCGACAGCTATTTCAAGGATATTGGCCTGAGCAGGACAACAGAACTTCAAAATATCTCGCTTTGGGAAAGCGGGAAGGTTGACGAGTCCAGCCTGGCCGAGAAACTGATTATTACACTGCTGAGGTTGGAGGAGGAGTCAACATTAAAGAACAGTCCACATGTAAAAGTCAACGAGAATAAGACAGAATACCGAAATCCACCTGTTCATCTCAATTTGTATTTATTGATTGCCGCAAACTTCAAAAACTATGATACTTCACTCGTCAGCATTTCAAAAGTAATTGAGTTCTTTCAGGGGAAAAAAGTATTTACCTCTTCAAATACAGTATATAACAGAGATAATGTGGCATTTGAAATCCTGGACGACTTTCGGTTTATTCTTGAAATCTATTCACCTTCTTTTGAAGAACTAAACAATATATGGGGCACTTTGGGAGGACGCCAGATGCCTTCTGTAATTTATAAAGTACAGCTTATTCAGATCGAGCGTGACAAGAAACTCGCAGAATCGGAACTCATTACACATATCGGAGGTACTCTGAACAATTATTATTGAGCATTATGACCTTTTCAATACAATATAAGGAGTTGTTCGGGATAAATATCCTCCATCACTTCTTTCTTGACAAAGGGGTGGTAAAATATGACTCCATGAACGAAGCGGAACAGTCACGCCAGCTGAAGGCATATGATTTCAGGTCGATATTTGATATTATTCCCTCTGACGATACCATAACCAAGTTAAATGGTCACGGCCTGCTCATGAAGATGAGCCACAAGGGATTTGCAGTATGGTCGAAAATCAAGCCCGAAGGAAACAACAGTCCTTTTATTTCGCTGGACGATAACTTATTTCTCACCTTTCTTATTCTGATAAAAGACCCTTTCTTTTATAACTATACCGAGCTTGCTCTTGAAGAGGCGGGGAAATTGTTTTATTTATCGAACCGAAAGCCTGCTACGGAACCGGATAGCTTCCCCATACTGGATAAATCAGACATGAATCATCCTGTAGATGAAAAATTTATTCTTTCGGAGGAGGGAATAAAGAATGAAATAAAAAATACGGGATCCAGGGGTAAGAGCAACTGTTTTGGTATCATCCGCATCTTCATGAAAGGCGATAAAATAAACCTTCATATTACCGACGCACAGGGGAAAATTACCGTTTCCTCAAAAACATTTGAACTTACATTCAGGAACCGCAGTACTTTCTGGCGATATATTTTCAATACAGCCCAATCCGTAAAACCGGTAGATGATGTAATCAGGGAGAACGGAAATGCTAAAATCCTGATAACAAAAAAAGTACATCCGCTTACCAGGTACGGTTTCATTTCATTGAAATTAAATAAAGCTGAATTACCCAATCCGAACGCTTCGTTAATTAAACCGGAACCGTCAACCACAAAAATATTTTCAGAAATCTATATGTAACATTAAAATTCAATAAATTATGGCAACAGCTTACAAAACACCCGGTGTCTACATTGAGGAAATATCCAAGTTTCCACCTTCTGTAGCGCAAGTAGAGACAGCCATCCCCGCCTTTGTCGGTTACACTGATAAGGCAGTAGTGGAAGGCGTGGATTATCATACGGAGGGAATCATCAAACCAATCAGAATTGGTTCGCTGCCCGAGTACGAGTTTTTCTTCGGTGGCGCCCCACAACCAACAACGGTCGAAATTGAACTTAATTCCGACGACACGGTAAAAAAAGCCAGGGTGAACGGCGTGAACCTGCTTTATGATTCGGTGAGGATGTTTTATGCCAATGGCGGAGGCGACTGTTTTATTGTTTCTGTAGGGAATCACAATACCGTGGCCTCTGACATAGACAAACAGGAGCTGCTCAATGGCCTGACTTCGCTCGAGAAGGAAGATCTGCCTACCCTCCTCGTGATCCCCGAGGTAGTGCATTTATCGGCAGCCGAAGCCGGAGAAGTACATGCGGCCATGCTGGCCCAATGTAACAAACTGCAGGATCGTTTTGCCGTGCTCGACATAGTGGCAGGCGACACGGAGATCACGCCCACGAACGATCCCGTGACTGATTTCCGGAACAATACAGGAATGAACTTCCTGAAATACGGTGCCGCCTACTATCCATGGATCCGGACCACATTGCCCTTCATTGTTGATTATGGGACTGTCACCGGGGGCACCTATACAAAAGAGGGTACTGCCGTTGCAGATATCAAAGCGTTCTTTAACAGCAGCCTGATAGGAAGTATTGAAAAGATCAGTAACGATATTGCTGCACGATCGGCTCTGACATCTCCTATACCGGGAACAATAAATAACCGGGCTGCATTGGCTACTTTTGCCAACGGCATGTATGCCTTCTTCAAAACTTTCTTTCATCTCACATTGACGGACAGCGACGTCAGCGATAAGAATTCGGCTGCCGGCATCCATGCAAAATTTGTGGCTGGAAATACCAATCTCCACGGTCTTCTGACCATGTTGTATGATTACAACCATTTCAGTCAGGCGGCAAACAGTGATGCACCCTCGCCAGGATGGGATAGTCCACTGATCTCTGATGATTTTAACGTCGATTTCAGCCCGCTGACATTCATGACACCCACAACCGGCCGGAACAATATATTCACGGCAACTGCCACAGCAGTCAATGCTGCTCCTTATTTTACTGCATTAAACAATAAGCTGAAAAAACTGATTGCCGATTTTTACAACGAGCTGGCTGCTTCGAGGGTAAATCGCACGGAGACGTTGCGCGAAGTGGATGGTGTTTACAGGGGTATTGTCGATGCCATCAGGGCCCACGGTGTCGTGTTGCCGCCAAGCGGAGCTGTCGTGGGTATTTATGCCATGACGGATGAAAACCGCGGGGTATGGAAAGCTCCCGCCAATGTGAGTATTACCGCCGTAAAAGGTCCGGCAGTACACGTAACACATGAAGATCAGGAAAGCATGAATATAGATACGGAGGCCGGAAAATCGGTGAATGCCATTCGCTCCTTTACCGGAAAAGGGACACTGGTCTGGGGTGCCCGCACCCTTGCAGGTAACGACAATGAATGGAGATATATCCCGGTCCGTCGTTTCTTCAATATGGTGGAAGAGTCAGTAAAAAAAGCAACGGCGCAGTTTGTTTTTGAACCCAATGATGCCAATACCTGGGTCAAGGTGCGTGCAATGATCGAAAATTTCCTGGTCCTGCAGTGGAGAGCCGGCGCGTTAGCCGGCGCCAAACAGGAACATGCATTTTATGTGCGGGTTGGGCTGGGACAGACAATGACCGCCCAGGATATCCTGAACGGCTACATGCATGTGGAAATAGGAATGGCCGTTGTCCGGCCGGCTGAATTTATCATCCTTAAATTCTCCCACAAAATGCAGGAATCATAAACAATCAGATGATTAAAAAAATAAAACAAATACATTATGGCAACAACGTATCCTTTGGTTAAGTTCCATTTCCAGGTAGAATGGGGCGGTACAAAAATAGGTTTTACCGAAGTTTCAGGACTGGATGTAGAATCTGAAGTGGTGGAATACCGCGACGGTGCAAGCCGTGAATATTCAAAACTGAAAATGCCCGGTATGCAAAAATATAGCAACATCACCCTCAAACGTGGAACATTTAAAAGTGACAATGAGTATTTCAACTGGTGGAACACCGTACAGCTGAATACGATAGAGCGAAGAGACATCACTATCAGCCTGCTCAATGAAGAGCATGAACCGGTGGTCACCTGGAAAGTGAAAAATGCCTGGCCTACCAAAGTTCAATCTACTGATTTGAAGGCTGACGGAAACGAAGTGGCCATCGAATCAATGGAGTTGGTACATGAAGGGCTCAGCATTCAAAATGAGTAAACATGGCCAACTATTATCCTCCCCTGGGATTTCATTTTAAGGTTGAAATTGCACATATCAAGGGTGAATTTCAATTCCAGTCCGTTTCAGGCCTGACAGTCGACATGGACACGGAAGAGATTGCCGAAGGGGGTGAAAACAGGTTTAAGCACAAACTCCCGGTGCGGACGAAATACCCGAACCTGGTGCTAAAACGGGGATTACTCGTAGATTCGGAGTTGATAAAATGGTGTAGGGACGCGGTGGAAAATTTCGATATCCGTCCTGCCGACCTGACCATCAGTCTGCTCAACGAAGAGCACCAGCCCCTGGCAACCTGGAATGTGGTACATGCCTGGCCTGTGAAATGGAACATGACCGATTTCAACGCAGAAGAGAGTAAGATAGCCATAGAAACCATAGAACTGACATATCACTATTTCAATGTGAAATAACATGCCGATAGAGATAAAGGAACTGCACATTCGTATCAATGTGGATGAAAGTACTCCTGCCGCAGGTGTCGCAGGGGAGACAACACAAAATGAAAAGGATCAGATCATTGCAGCCTGTGTAGAACAGGTGATGGAGATCCTTGCAAAAAAAGAGGAAAGATGACATGACCGGAGAACTTATAAAACTACGTATCAAAGCATATAAAGACGAAAAGTTCACGGAGAAAGTGGCCGATGGAGAATTTAAAACGTTACTGAATCCTGAACAATACAAGTTCAACTACAAAATTGAACAAAACGAGGATCAGGCACCGGGGACGAGTGCAGCAGCACCACGCTTCAACAAGGCACCACCCGCAAACCTGGAACTGGAATTTGTTTTTGACCGTACCGGTGTTATCGTCGACTATGGCAAACCCGGAACGGCCGATGACAATGTGTTCCGCGATGAAGGCAACGGGATTATTGACGATATTGAACAGTTTAAAAGGGTGATTTTCGAGTACAACGGTGAGAAACACAAACCAAATTACCTGATTATTTCATGGGGTACACTGCTTTTCAAAGGAACACTGTCGGAAATGGAGATTACCTTCAAGCTGTTCAAGCCCAACGGAACACCACTCCGTGCCACGGCGCGCACCAAATTTAAAGGTTTTGTGGAAGACAATCTCCGCGTGGCAAAGGAAAATAACAGTTCTCCAGATCTCACCCACATCAGGGAGGTGAAAGAGGGTGACACACTGCCACTTATGACCTTCCGCATCTATGGCGACTCGAAATATTACCTTGAGGTAGCCAGAGTGAACCGCATTACAAACTTTCGAAAATTAAGCGTGGGCCAGGTAATCTATTTTCCACCCATCGAAAAAACATCCTGATTATGCTCGAACGAGTCATCCATACATCGCAATCGGCCGACCTGATCACTTTCGAGGTTCTGGTTTCAGGTGAAACGTTGCCGCGATCATTTCATGTACTCAGTGTGGATGTGGAAAAGGAAATCAATCGGATCTCCTGCGCCAGCATCCTCTTACGCGACGGAGACCCGGCGTCACGGGACTTTGTCATAAGTAACCAGGATCTGTTTGTGCCGGGTAAAGAGATCGAAATTAAAGCAGGTTACCATTCCGATGAAGAGACCATCTTTAAAGGAATCGTGATGGGCCACAAACTGAAGATCCGGTCAGACAGGTCTTTTTTGATCGTAACATGTAAAGACAAGGCTGTAAAACTCACTGCAGGCAGAAAAAGCAGATACTTTTATGAAAGTTCCGACAGTGAAATGATGGAGGAAATTATCAGTAATTACGGACTGGAGAAGGATATTGAGCCAATAAATGTGACACACAAAGAACTGGTACAGTACAATGTGTCCGACTGGGATTTCTGTATAACACGGGCACAGGCAAACGGTATGATCTGCGTGGTAGACGACGGAAAGATTCTAGTGAAAAAACCGGATACAGGACAGCAGCCCGTGGAAACGGTGACTTACGGTGCCACCATGCTCGACTTCGACGCCGAAATAGATGCACGGCATCAGTATTCAAAGGTGACTACCTACGCATGGAATGCTTCCGGACAGGAATTGCTGGAAGCCGAAGCCAACGATCCGGGTGTTTCACTGAACGGAAATATTACGCCCGGCGACTTGGCGCAGGTAATTGGTTTAGAAAACCTGGCATTGAAAAACGGGAGCTCCGGCAGCACCTCGTTGCAACTATGGGCAGACTCCAAAGCTCTGTTTAACCAGATGGCAAAAACAAGGGGAAGACTAAAATTCCAGGGCCTTCCGGCTGTGAAACCGGGTACCATGATAAAGCTGGAAGGGGTAGGCAACCGGTTCAACGGCAATGTTTTTATCTCCGCAGTCCGCCATCAGATCGCAGAGGGGAACTGGACGACAGATGCCCAGTTTGGAATCAGTCCAAAATGGTTTATCGAAACAGCCGACATCAATGATCTTCCGGCAGCCGGACTCACAGCCGCTGTACATGGACTGCAAGTAGGTATCGTCACACAACTGGAATCGGATCCGGAGGGCGAAGACCGTATACTGGTGCGATTTCCCGTTGTGGATAACCAGGGACAGGGGATATGGGCCAGGGTAGCCACGCTGGATGCCGGCGAAAACCGGGGCTCCTTTTTCAGGCCCGAGATCGGCGACGAAGTGATTGTGGGGTTTATCAACGATAACCCGAATGACGCCGTGGTACTGGGCATGATGAACAGCAGCGCCAAACCGGCACCACTGACGGCATCGGACGAGAACCACGAAAAAGGCTTTATCACCCGCAGCAATATAAGATTTATTTTCAATGACGGGAAGAAGTCAGTTTCGCTGGAAACACCCGGCGGGAAGAAGATGACACTCGATGACGATGCGGGAGTCATTCATTTCGAAGACGAGAAGGGCAACAAGGTGGTGATCGATTCGGACGGAATAACCCTCGACAGTTCCAAAGACATCATTCTAAAAGCCACCGGAGACATTCGTATCGAAGGAATGAACATATCGGCAAAAGCCAATACACAGTTTAAGGCCGAAGGCTCAGCCGGCGCGGAAATTTCCACAAGCGCAGTAGCAGTATTGAAAGGTTCACTGGTTCAAATAAATTAAAAAATGGGAAAACCTGCAGCACGAATAACCGATATGCACACCTGCCCTATGGTAACGGGTACTGTACCCCATGTGGGCGGGCCTGTCTTGCCACCCGGTGACCCCTCGGTACTGATCGGTGGAATGCCGGCTGCACGGGTGGGCGACATGGCTCTCTGCAGTGGGCCACCCGATTCCATCGCCGTAGGATCGGCCACCGTATTGATTGGCGGAATGCCTGCAGCACGCATGGGCGATACGATGGCGCACGGAGGTACCGTAGTAGCCGGTGACCCAACAGTATTAATAGGAGACTAAAAATATGGAAAATAAATCGTTTCTCGGCAGGGGCTGGAGTTTCCCCCCAGAATTCAACAGGGAGTCAAAGGCGGTGAAAATGCTCGAAGACGAAGAGGACATACGAAGCAGCCTGCATATATTGTTATCTACAAGACCGGGTGAACGGGTGATGGTTCCGGGATATGGCTGTAACCTCGATGAGTTACTGTTTAGCCCTCTCAATCTGACCATAAAAACGTATGTGGTCGATTTGATCCGAACGGCCATTCTTTATTATGAGCCACGTATCGACGTAAATAAAATAGAAATTGACCAAACCGACGAGTTTTATGGAGTTTTACTCATCCGTATTGATTATACCATACGTGTAACCAACTCAAGAATGAATATGGTGTATCCTTTTTACAAAGAAGAGGGTAACGAATTATAACCTGAATAAATATGACTAACTGCGGCAAGGAAATAATACTGACGCGTGAAGGGACCGACCAACAGGAGAGGTTTATTGAGGCTCTGAATCCCGATTCGGTAGAGTTGAACGAATTCAGCCTGAAAGAATGGATGCAGTTTGCATACCGTTTTGCAGCACATTTGAATTATTTTGGCACCCATGACGATACCGAACCCGCGGGGGACTGGCAGGAATTCTTTCAAAAAGACGAAGATATCGAAACATTCCTTCAAAGTGTGGGAGAAGGAGGTGGCATCAAGCCACACCTGGCGCTTTACATTGCCTTCATCAGGTTGCTCGAATTCAGTAAAAGCCGGTTCAATAGACTTACCAGCAGGCATCTGGATTTTTATTATCAACATATCCTCCAAATTGAAAAGCTGCCCCCCACCCCCGATAAGGTACATGTACTATTCGAACTGGCCAAAAACTGTGTGGCTACACAGATAGGTGATGATACACAGCTTGACGGAGGCAAGGATGACAAAGGACAAAAACGTATCTATAAGACGGACGGCGAATTGATCGCCAACCAGATCAGAGTTGCCCAGCTGAAAAATGTATATAACGACCATATCAACAGTAAAATAAAGGCATCCGAGAAAGCAGCTTCATTCGATGGCGTCGGCGGAGATTTTCCAGATGACAATATAAAATGGTGGCCTTTTGGTCATTACAACGCGTCCGGTTATCCTGAACTACCCGACGCAAAAGTTGGCTTTGCCCTGGCATCCGATGTTTTAGCGATGAAAGAGGGGGAGCGTAATGTCAGGATGACCATTGAGTTTATCAGTTCACCCGTTTCTTTCCCTGTAACCATGCTGACAGAAAATGTGGAGATATGGTGCAGTGGTGAGAAAGGATGGCTTGGTCCGTTTACCGTTCTACCGCAGCTCAGCGAAGAGGGAGGAAGCATTATTTATACATCGGGACTTGATGTGACAACAAAAAAAATGACACTCGCCTTTCAGATTCCGAAGGAGGAAAAACCGGTGGCAGGTTATCAAAAGGCAATACATGGCGAAAATTTTACTGTCGGCCTGCCAGTGTGCAGGGTGTTGTTTCGGACAGAGAATGAAGATGGTCACACCCTTTACCGCCGGCTGGCCGAGAAAGAGGTGAAAGCAATCACCATCGATGTGGATGTACGAAAAGTAGAAGGTCTTGAACTGGAAAATGATATCGGTATACTGAATGCTTCCAAACCATTTTTCCCGTTCGGAACCAAACCGGTGAAGGGATCTAATTTTTATATCGGCTGCTCCGAACTCTTCAGGAAGGAGTGGGAAACCTTTGACGTGGAAATAGACTGGAAAAATACGCCCTGGAAGCTTGGAAGTTACGATGCCTTTGTCGATTTGTATTTTGCTTACCGTACCGATTACCTGTATCAGGCCAGTTCATCAGTTTATCTCGACGGAATTTTCCTTTCTGACAGGGTCGCAGCCGAAATTCAGCTGGAAAAACAGGACATCAACCCGTCGCTGGAAAAAACTTTCAAAGTTGTCAATAAAAATCCCAATAATTTAATTGTCACTGACGACAGTTATTTCAAGGCATTGATTGAGATCAGACACAAAGAGGAATGGATGACCTTACCCGGCAGGTTAACGCTTTTTACGCCCGACGGAGATGGTTTTGCCACCCGTTTTACCGTGACAAATGCAGGTTATGAAACCGGGAAGAACGGTCCTGCCCGCCTGTCGCTCGAACAGTCGTTCTATCATGAACTTTTTCCGCGAATTTACGCGCTTGCCCTGGCCAGTGAGGAGAAAACAGCATTGATTCCCAACGAACCCTACACTCCCCTGGTGGAAACCATCCGGCTGAATTATACTGCTACAGCGACTTTCAACCTGACAGCAAATGAGCAGGAGTATAGGAATAACACCGTTCAGTTGTTTCATGAACATCCCTTTGGGCAGTCGGAAGAACATCCGTTTCTGAAAAATCAACTCTCCTTTCTGAGCGGAGCCGATAAAAAAATCTATTCCGTGCCTACCTATTGCAAGGGCGGGGAACTTTATATCGGTTTGGAAAATGTACTGCCTCAGCAGCAGGTTTCCTTATTGGTACAGGTGCTGGAAGGAAGTGAGAACCCGGAGGCCGATGCATTCACTGGAAAACAGAAAATAGAGTGGTCGGTATTATTTAACAATGAATGGAAATCATTGGATTCAGCGTATATGATCATCAACCAGACCGATAATTTCCTGAAATCGGGTATTGTCCGGTTTTCCATTCCCAAAGGGACAAACAGCAATGGTATGCGGCTTCCCGGGGGACTAGTATGGGTAAAAGCCAGAATCCATAAGAATTACGACGCGGTTTGTAAAGCCATTGCCATTTATGCCCAGGCTATTCAGGCACACTTTACAGACAACGGAAATGAATTGTCACATCTCGAAAAGGGACTGGAAGCGGGGAACATTTCAAAACTCGTGCAACGGATCTCCACGGTGAAGGGAGTTTCTCAGCCTTTCAGCTCTTTCGGCGGCACCTCCCGGGAGACAGATGCCCACTATTACCGGCGGGTAAGTGAACGTCTAAGACATAAAAACCGGGCCATCACTCTCTGGGATTACGAACATATCGTGTTACAGCAATTTCCCGAAATACACAAAGTGAAATGCCTGAACCATACCTCCGAAAACTCTTTTTTGTCACCGGGCGATCTGTTGCTGATCGTAATCCCGGACATTGTAAACAAAAATGTATTTGACATTTACCAGCCACGGGTAAGCAGGGCTTTACTGAATAAGGTGCAGCAGACCATCAATCAGTTCAATTCTTTTCATGTAAATGCCATAGTGCGGAATCCTGACTATGAAGAAGTAACGGTATCGCTGAAAGTGAAGTTTCACGATGGATATGACGAAAGTTTCTACAAGAAGCAACTGAATGAAGATATTACACGTCTGTTGTCGCCCTGGGCCCTTGAGCGAACCGCCGAAATAAGGTTTGGTGCTACCCTGCACCGGAGCACGGTAATCAATTGGATTGAAAAGCTGGGATATGTGGATTATGTAGCAGAGGTAAAACTGCAAAAGAATGGGAAAACAAATATCAAAAGTGTTTCACCCGAAAGTCCGAGGGCCATCCTTGTATCGGCCAGACAGCACAAAATTGATACCGACATCAAAAGTTGCACAGTACAAACAGAAACCAAAGAAACATGTCAGAGCTGAAAAAATATCACCCGATAAGGAAAGAGGTCACCACCGGAGACGATCTCGATTATGATTTCCTGCGTAAAAAAGGGATAGAGTATGTTGAGCAACTGGCCCGCAATGTCTGGAACGACTACAATGTGCACGACCCGGGTATCACCCTGCTCGAAATGCTGAGTTATGCGCTGACCGATCTCGCAGCGCGCATCGAAATGCCCATCGAGAATCTGCTGACCCCGAAAGATAATACCACTCCGAAAATCAATGAGCAGTTTTTCACAGCATCACATATTTTAACCACCAAACCCGTAAGTGAGGCTGATTACCGAAAATTGTTCATCGATATTGAGGGTGTTAAAAACTGCTGGTTGAAAACATACCCTAAAACCATCTGGGTAGACTGTAAAAACAGTAAACTGTCGTACAATGTGAGGGATTTCGAAGCCGTTCATCCAGACGATAAAAAGCAGTTCGATCTGAAGGGGTTGTATACCATAATTGTTGATTTCGATGATCTGGACACAGATGAATTTCCAACAGAAATGCTGCAGGAAGTTGAGAAAGAGCGTATAAAAAAAGAGATCAGACTCCGGTTCCACTCCAATCGCAACTTGTGCGAAGACCTGATTAATATTCAGGAAGTGGGAATTCACCCCGTAGCCGTTTGCACAAGCATTGAACTGGAGGCAGAAGCCAACGAGGAACTGGTGCATGCCAAGGTAATCCACGCCATTGATCACTATTTTTCCCCTTCGCTCAGGTTTTACTCTTTGAAGCAGATGATGGAGAAAGGGTATGGTTCCGAAGAGATATTCGAAGGTCCCCTGTTGGAAAACGGGTTCATCGACTCAGGGGAACTGGAGTCAGCTGTCCTTCGTACCGAAGTACGACTGTCCGATCTGATACAGTTAATCATGGCGGTGGATGGTGTAAAAATCATAAAGGATATTTCGATCAAAGACTGTAATAACCCGGATGACGATGCGGGTGAATGGATAATTTGCGTGGAGCCGGGCAAGAAGCCGGTACGTTGTTCAGATAGTGCTTACAGCTACTTTAAGAACGTTTTACCGGTGAACGTAAACAAAAAGAAAGTGGAGCTTTACCTCGATACAATAAAAAAAGAGGAAAGAGAAGCACAGAAAAGTGCCAAGGTGGGAATGGAGATTGAGGTGCCGCAGGGAGTTTATGCCAACACAAATGAGACGACGACCATCCAGAACGACTTCCCGGACACTTATGGTATCGGGCGCAACGGGTTACCGCCACAGGTACCCACCGCCAGGAAATCACAGGCAAAACAGCTGAAAGCCTATCTGCTTTTTTTCGATCAGGTGCTGGCCACTTATTTTGCACACCTCGGAAAGGTGAAAGATCTTCTCTCTGTCGATCAACGATTGAAGAAGACATACTTCACTCAGGCGGTACAGGATATCAAGGATTTTGAGGAACTGGTGGCAGATTATCCCGCAGGCGATCCGGAACAACTGACCCATAAGCTGCTTGGTGATCTGGACAACGATGTGCAGCGTAAAAATAAGATCCTCGATCATCTTGTGGCCCGTTTTGCCGAGAAGTTCACCGACTATGCCTTCCTGATGAAACAACTGTATGCCGATTACGCCGACATGGCAATCCTTCAGTCGAAACAAGGCTTTTTGAAAGACTACGATGTAACCAGCCGGGGGCGGGGTAGTGCATTCAATTATTATCGGCAACCTGCAGAGGATCTATGGGACACAGAAAATGTGGCGGGTGTGCAAAAACGAATTGCCCGTCTTGCCGGTATCAGAGATTATTCACGGAGAGATCTGTCGGGATCATTGATTGAGATTTATGATCTTGTCGATGCTGACGGTATCACCGTGTACCGCTGGCGAATTTTTGACACGGGAGGTAACATTATTCTGTCGGCTACCGAAAATTATCACACACCACAGGAAGCCCGGGACGAAGTTTATCATGCCATGGTGAAAATAGTGACGACTTCTTCCGGGTCAATCGATACAGCATTTGAAAGTGAAATCGCCGACGAAACGGTAGTGGGAAATTTTGAAATACAGATTTCAGCTACCGGTAAATATTCCTTCAATGTGCTTGACAGGGAAGCCGATCCTGATGGACCCGACAGGGTGATTGCCCGACAGTATACTTACCACGAAACAGAAGAGGAAATCAAGGAAGCCATTCTTGCACTTATCGCATTCATGACGGACATGTTCAGTGAAGAAGGTATGTTCTTGATCGAACATATCCTGTTACGCCCCGACGTAACAACCGAAACAGTATCACAGGATCAGTTTATGACGATCTGCGACGACGACTGTAGGGGGTGTCACCCCATTGATCCTTATTCTTTCAGGGTTACCGTGGTCTTGCCCGGGTGGACATACCGCTTTGCCAACATCGATTTTCGAAATTTCCTTGCAGAACTTATCCGCAAAGAGCTACCTGCTCACGTGCTGGCCCGTATTTGCTGGGTAGGTTACCGTGAGGGGCAGGTTCCCGATGAAGACAATGATATGCTCCGGCTGGAAAAGGCGTACAAAGCATTCCTTCTGGCAAAAACTAATCTGGGACAGAAACAGGATAAAGAGAAATTAAAAGAACTAAATAAAGTATTGAATGAATTAAGTTCTGTTTATCCCACAGGTAGACTGATCGATTGCAATGAGGAAAATGAAATACTGGAAGGCAAGATTATCCTTGGCCGTACCAACATAGGAAATATTTAATACATAAGCTATGGCAGAGAAATTAAGTGGCATTACCACACAGTACCATATGTTCGTCGATAACCAGGTATTGACAAAAGATCAACTGAATGGGTTCATCGATTATTTTGAAGATCAGCACCGGCTGTCACGTGTTTTCCTGCACGGGGTAGGTACTGTTTGCGGCTTTAAGCTGCATCATAACAGTCCGGAAGGAACAGTGACCCTATCCCGTGGTGTGGGCGTTACTACTGACGGAGACCTGATCCTGCTCCGTAAGGATATCGCGGGATCGTCCGAAAAATCCATCGACCAGAAGGAGATTCAATTTACCCATTTCCGGAAGTTCGGGGATAATTTTGCGAATTACCCCTTTTTCAGGAAAAAAGAGGATGGTGGCGAAACAGAAACCATCATGGATTTATGGGAGATCCTGCCTGAGCAAACCGAAGGGGAGAAACCGCTGGGGGAAATGCCCGACGTGGGAAACAAGGTAGTAGTGTTGTACCTTGAATCCTATGCCAGAGAGGGTGATTTGTGTACCAGTATCGACTGTGACAACCAGGGTATCGAACAGGTTGCCCGGCTCAGAGTATTGCTGATTTCAAAGGAAGATGCAACGTACATGGTCAAGAGGGACACTCTCTTTTCCAAATATGAACGAATCGATGAATATTTCGATCTCCCCGAAGTGGCTGTTCCCCGCGTGATCTTGAATCCGAACAATACTTCCAGTTATGAAAACCTCAAACTGGCTTTTCACAAGGCAATCAACAACAAAGTATTCTTCAGTAACCTCTCTGTGGGGATTACAAAAATCCTGAAAGATTTTGACACCATCCTGCAAATGAAATTGCCTAAAAACAGTTTGGCGTCCCTTTTGGCTAAACTGAATGAAATTGCGGGAACCGGCAGTTTCAACATTCCGTTTAATGTACAGTACCGATACGACTTCTTTAAAGATGTGACGGATATATACCTGGAAATCAAGGCGCATATTCTCTCATTAAGAGAAGAGTGCTGCCCCGATACACATGCTTTTCCCAAACATCTGCTCCTCGGTAGCCTCGATGAAACAGAGAGCTCCGTAAAACATTTCCGGCATGGGTTTTACAAATCTCCATCACTCTCGTGTGGCTCCGGGAAACTCGAAGAATGCAGGAGCCTGGTGCTGCGACTGATCGAGATCATCAGCAGATTCGGCGAAAAAACGGGAGAGATAAAAATCACTCCTTCAAAAAAAATGGGGACGCCGGGCGAGCGCGCCATTCCGTTTTATTACACTGTAGATCACTCATTACTGGAATACTGGAATTATGACAAGACCAAAAAAAATTCCCCGGATACCAACCTGGGCTATCATCGTGAAAGGCTGGCCAAACTGCCGCATATCCAGGATCCGCTGAGCTACAACATCGACGGCTTCGATTTTTACCGGATCGAAGGGCATCAGGGAAAAGATTACAAAACAGCGCTTGATGAGATTAACGATCAAAAAGAACGGTACGGATTGGCATTCGACGTAAAAGCATTGTCAATAAGCCTGAACACCGAAAGCCTGAATATCAATCAGTATGAATGCGAATTTGAAGATCTGAAGGTACTATTAAATGCCTGGACGGCCGAGCAGGAATGTATCCTCGCCCAGGTTTCCTCATTTTTCTCCGGTTTCAGTCTTGTAAAACCGGGCGCAAATGCAAAGGATCCCGTTTTGACACACCGTACCAAAAAAAATGCTTTTGCGGTAAATAAAGCCGCCTTCCCCCGTATGACAACCATTGCCGACAGCTTTACCACTGAAAAAGATGCACTTGGAAGCATACTGGTAAAAGCTTATGAAGAGACAAGAGGCGGGTCGGTCAACGACGTGATTGCAAAATCCAGAACCATGGTGGAATCGCAGCTTTCCGATGAGACATGGAGAGAGCAACCCGAGATGAAAACATTTGTCATAGATCAATCCATTGAACTGCTGGCATGGTCCAACGAACTCGTAACGAAAATGCCGGTGAGCATTCGGGATTTCACAATAAGTCAGGTCGATACGTACAAGCTTACCCTGGAGGAACTATGTAAACGGGTCAAGCTGATGAAGAACCGCTATCAGCAGATCGAACTGAGCCAAAGCATGAAACTATTCATGGACCTGTTGATTAACCAGCTTTCCCATGTCTGCTGCTCGGGTAAAAAGATTGAAATTTTGTTCGAAGAGATCGACAACCGAAAGGAAAGGATTCTGCTCCGGCTGCAGCTGACCCGGTTTATCGAAAAACATCCGGGCCTTGAGCACAAGGCAGGTGTACAACCCGGCGGTACCTTTGTACTGGTTTACCTCAACAAAATTCAGACCAAACCGATACGTACAATAAATCCAGAGAGACATGACATAGCTGATAACCTTGCAGTTGCAGGGATTAAGTCATCTTCATTCGAAGAGACAGAAAAACGATTATCCCTGTTCGGGAGATACACAGAATATCTGAAAAAGGAGAATCCGGACGACGAAGAGATATTGAGAATTGAAACGCTGATGAAAGAAGAACGGTCCCGGCTTTCGGGAAGAGTCCCGGCATATGCCAATATCCCGGACAATACGGTGGTAGCCGACTTTTCCCTGCCGTATCTCTGCTGTTCCGACTGTTCCCCGGTAAATTTTATAATACAGAAGCCACCTGCCAGATTACGGCTCGAGAAAGACAGCTGGTGCCTTGGAGATGAGCCCGGTGTCATTCTCTATGACGTTTCACCGCCCGATGGAGTCATAGCAACCGCCCCTACCACAGAAGGGCTGACCATTGGAGAAGGAAAGATCACGATCGATCCCGCAACATTCCCTGCAGACAGGTTTGGCCAGACCCTTCACTTCACCGTGAACCAACAGGTAACCGATGCGCTGCTGACTGTACACAAAGCGCCACAGGCCGCTTTCGAAGCGCCTGAAAAAGCTCCGGTAGGGCAGGAGATTATATTCAAACCATCCGGCGATACCGGAGGAGCTTCGTTCCTTTGGTATTTCGGTGACGGCAGCACATCCGCAGAAGAAAGCCCGACCCACACATACAAAGCGTTACCGGGAACCAACGATAATATCGTTGTGGTAAAACTAACCGTGACAGGCCCGAATGGTGTCTGCACAGCCACAGCGGAACATAAGATCCAACTCTTTGAAACGGAGGAACCACCGATAGGCACCTGTATGGAAAGCGCCAAAGAGAGCATGCGGGTTGATCTCAAAAACTTACAGACGCTGCAGTTTCCCGGTTCCAATTTTGTGGTACCGGTCTGGGTTTCTACCAGTGAATTATATGGTGGAACAGCCAACTTTGGAAAGGGAGTACTCGACGATGCAGACAATTTCCTGACCGGGAATCACAACGACAGACTGGAGGAAATGTTCTCCCATCTATGGGAAGAGACATCGAAGTGGATCATGGAGCTTTCCGGCAATCCCGACAGTGAGGAGTTTCAGCATCTGGTGCAAATATTTAGTTTACAAATACGCCTGTTTTACAATCTAACCGGATGTCAGCGCAACGATGTACTCGACGTATCCGGTGAAATGCTGAAGCGCTTGCTGGAACAGATCATTGCCATACTCAAAAATTTGCGGGAACGTGACATTAAACTGCCGGAATCGTTCCGTCCATTTTTGGAAGAATGGGCAAAAAGAGTATCCGGCAAGGGGATTTTGGAAGAACATGTCAAATCTATATTAAACGATAATCTAGTATAATTTGAAAGTAAGCCCACATATCATTGAAAAAGTGTTTGTCGAGGTGAACACGGCAAACATGAAGACTGCCACAGCGATCAGGGACAACATTGCCGGTCTGCTGGAGCAACGTATATTTCCCAAACTCGCAGAAATGCTGGATGAACTGAATTCAGAAGACAGGGTGATACGTTTTCATACTTTCGATCTGAACATAAGCATCCCCGGAGACGATTTACTTAACAGACTGGAAGTGGCACTGACCGGTCAGCTTTCCCAGGAGATAGCGGCCATAACAGGATCCCTGGAAAGGGGATGGGGCAGCGATACGGTTCACACAGAAATGGAGATTATTCCGGTAGAGAAAAACAGAGAGGAGCTTTTTTTCCATTTTCTTGAAAAGGGTTATCTGCCATGGTATGCCTCCAGGGAAGAGTTTGAAGAATTACTACAGTCACAGCACTGGAAGAATCATCTTGGGAAGCCTGAATTTTTAAGCCGGCTGATCCGTTTATTGAAATCGAAAACCAGTATACGCGATCGGTTTATTTTTCAAATCGACGATGAACATCAAAAAAAGTTTCTTCAACAACTCAATCCGATAGCCGGAAAAGAGGTGGCTACACTTTATGGGTTCTTTGACAAATTTTCACCCGTGACTCATCACATTTTTTACCGGTTTATACTGGATGTCTCCTTAGGAATTGAAATTGATCAGTTGATTTTCTCTTCGCATCAATTGATTGAATCACTGGGAGATATATTGAGAAAACAAAATGATGACCAGGACAGGCAATTTTTCACTGAACTGACCGGACTCGTGCAAAAGAGTAATCATTTATCTGATCAGGAGAAAGAGAAGATCAAAACTGTTTTATCAGCGTCTGTCACAGAATATGAGGCTGACATTACCGTACTGCGGGGAAAGGACGGTCTGCATAAACTTCCGGTGAAAAATGAAAAGAAAGATGTGGAAAAACTTTCGGGAACAAATAAAGATACAGTGGAACTATTTCCGGAAACGGGTGAAGAAGGAATCGCTGTACAAAACGGGGGACTCATATTACTGCATCCATTCTTGAAACAGTTTTTCAGGGCAATTGAAATTCTTGATGAAAAAGAGCGGATAAAAAAATCAGCATATCACGTGGCCATTCAGGCACTGCATTACCTGGCTACAGGCAATTGCGATTTTTTTGAAGGCGACCTCCTTTTTGAAAAATTCCTCTGCGGCGTATCGCTCGCAATGCCCGTGGAAAGAGAAAGTCTGCTTTCTGAGCATATAAAGGAGGAATGCGGACAACTTTTACGCGAAGTGATCAGGCAGTGGCCTGCACTAAAGAACAGTTCACCGGACGGACTGCGTCAAATGTTTATCCAACGAAACGGGAAGCTGAGGCAGGAAGAGCGTAATTTTAAACTATTGATGGAACGGAAAGCACAGGATATCCTACTCGACAAATTGAGCTGGAATATTTCGTTGACGAAAATTCCCTGGAGAAAAGAGCTATTATTTGTGGAGTGGTAAGTAAATAAGCATGTACAGGACAATACGTAATTTCGTACTGATAAATTGAAAACAAACAGATCATATGACAAAGACGATACAAAAATCTCAGAAGACACCGAATACCGGTGTCACAAATAATGTGACGAGTAAGCCGTTTTTCACTAAGAATGAGAGTAGCTCATTCTTTCCACCAGAAAATTCATTCAAGAACGAGTCTATTTTTCGACCCCGAGAGAAGAGTGACATGACTCACAACAACACGGGAATACCCGATCAGTTAAAGAAAGGCATTGAAAATCTATCAGGAATAAGTATTTCAGATGTGAAAGTTCATCGAAACTCTTCACGTCCCAAGCAACTCGACGCCCTTGCATACACACAGGGTACGGATATATACGTCGCCCCTGGACAGGAAAAACTCCTGCCACATGAAGCATGGCATGTAATACAGCAGAAACAGGGAAGGGTGACTCCTACAGGAAGACTGGGAAGAGATCATATCAATGATAATGTCACACTCGAACAGGAAGCAACAGAAATGGGAAATAAAGCATTGCATACCAACGACATACATCCTAATCCAGTTTATAAGAGCAGTAATCAGTCTGTTCATGATATTCAGCGCTTCGGAGTGATTCAAAGAGAGCCCATCCCAGCCAGTGCGATTATTCTGGATGTAAATGCGTCGGCTGAAACAGTACTTCAGCTCTTAATTGCCACAGCTGGTGCTACCAGTCGTCAGTATAGTAGTGTAAACTGGAGGAACATGTTTTTGGGAGTGATAACCCAGCAACTACGGGGAAGATCACTGGGAACCATTACTCATACCTGGAGAGACAACGCCGGGTTAGATTGCGACTGGTCGGTCACGATTAATTTTGACCAGACAGGTGCAAACAGGACCTCCAGACCCACTGAACAAAGAGACATCACCAATGCTTCCGGGGGATCTTCCTCTAACAGTCTGGGGAGTAGTCTGAGCGACACATCCGGATCGAGCGTCTCGGTAACAGGCGGATCGAGCAGTTCGGTTGGGGCAGAGTCAGGTCCTGTCAGTGCAGAAGCGGGTAGTAGCAGAAGCGGGACAGTAGGCCTGAGCGACTCGCATACCAGTGGTAGCAGTGGATCATCCGGTGGAGGGCTGAGTGCAGGCTCCTCAGCTGTCAGTCGAGAGTCAGTTACCAGATATCTGGCCTCTCTTAGAGTAAATATTGATTGTACTGCTGAAGCTGCCTACAGCAACTGGGACATCATAAATCCCGTAAAGTGGGGAGCTCACCTGGCGGGAAGGCAACACCAGAATTATACATTTTTCATTGGGACATTAACCTATGATTTACCAAACTATTGACTTTGAAGCATTTTCACAAGCTGTGCCGTTTATGCTTTTCTTAAAACAGTAATTCAACAAGAAATGAATGACAAAACTATCATCAATTTTGACGGACTCACTTTTCTGGACGAACTTGAGACAATATATGGTTCTGATGGAATGGAAGGGGTTATCAAACTTGCTGCAGAGCGGTTTCCTATCGGTCAGACTATCCGACTGCAACAACATCCGGATCCAAATCATGAGATTGTTTACATGATTGAGAGAGTAGTCATTTCATCTGTCGATCAGGATACTGTGCTATGGTACATGGGGGATGCACCCTCGAGTTCTTTGGTCCGGAGCATGCAGCTGCCCTACGTTGACATCCCTTTTCAAGTAGAAATCTACGGAAGACCGGACAATACAGGCATTACTTCATCTGGGGATGTGTGAAGAATTTGCACAAACAAGATAAGCGTGTAAATAGATATTCAGTGCAGGAATACGACCTAAGTTGAATCAACAGAATAAACAACCCGTTTCTAATGATGTACAATGCTAGTTACCTGGATTTTTTGAGAAATGTGATTGAAAGCCGACTTGAAAAGATATTCAAAGGGAATGATACCTCTCTTTCGTTATATCCTCCATCGGATTTGCATTCGGAACTGGGCCGTTTCATCAATCTACAGAGTCTGAATGTCGAGGAAACAATTATTCTGTTGCTGGCCTTGGTGCCACATCTGGATCCCGGTTTTTTCCAATCGGTCATCGCCCCTTTTCTTCCAAATGGTGGCGATTTTCCGGAATTTGGCGGGACGAAAGGCAAAAATCACCGGGGAATACTGCCGACAGGCGAGACAGTATTGTTCGTTCTGGCAGGGAATGATCCCGCGAAACGGATAGCACTTTACCGCTATTTTGAGGAAGATCACCTGTTTGCCAAAAAGAATATACTTTCCATTGAGCTACCGGAACATCACGAACCCCGGATGAGCGGGCGACTTCTTATGGACGAAGAATATGTACAGTTGTTTACCACCGGAAAAATATCCAAACCGAAGCTCAGCAGCGATTTTCCGGCAGAACGGATTACTACGGAGATGAATTGGGACGATCTGGTACTTCGCGAGAAAACGCTGGGAGAGATAAAGGAAATTGAAACATGGCTCCGGTACAACGACGAGTTGCTTTATGGCTGGAAGATGAAGGGTAAAATCAAGCCGGGCTACCGGGTACTTTTTCATGGCCCGTCGGGCACCGGCAAGACACTGACAGCCTCCCTGCTGGGAAAATACACAAGCCGTGATGTGTATCGGATTGATCTCTCCATGGTGGTTTCAAAATATATCGGTGAGACCGAAAAAAATCTTTCCAGGCTCTTCGACAAGGCTGAAAATAAAGAATGGATCCTGTTCTTCGATGAAGCCGATGCTCTGTTCGGCAAACGAACGAGCGTGAACGATGCACACGACAAGTACGCCAATCAGGAGGTTTCCTATCTCCTTCAGCGGGTTGAATCGCATGCAGGACTGATTATCCTCGCCTCTAACATGAAATCGAATCTCGACTCATCCTTTACGCGAAGATTCAACTCAATCATCGAATTCGATCATCCCGATGCCACAGAGCGGCTGCAGCTCTGGAAAAACTATTTTCCAACAACGTCCGAAAGGAAAACAAAGATTGATCTTGAAGAGATTGCCCGCAAATATCATCTGACAGGAGCAAATATTGTGAACGTCATTCAATTTGCCGGCCTGCAGACACTGGAGAAAAAATCGGCCACCATATCGGCGGATGATTTGTTAAAAGGAATCCGGAAGGAATATGAAAAAGAGGGCAAAATGATGCGTCAGGAATAACCGTATTTTTGACAAATGTTTGTTATTGCTATCTTTGCAAAAAAAAGATGATACTCGATCTCTGTCCCTCTCCTGTTCTTTATCCCCATTATAAGAAGGAAAACGACACCGTGGTCGTGGTCGATGTCTTCAGGGCTTCGGCCACCATGTGTGCCATGCTGCATAACGGCGCAGCAGCTGTTATTCCTGTGGCGGATATTGAAGAGGCAAGACGGTACAAACAGGAAGGGTTTCTGGTTGGTGCGGAAAGAAAAACACGCAAATGCGATTTTGCCGATTTTGGTAATTCGCCGTTCGACTATATCCGTGAAATCGTAACCGGAAAAGAGGTGGTATTTACCACCACCAACGGCACCATGGCCATAGAAATGGGAAGGGACAGCAAGCATTTATTTATCGGAACCTTCTCCAATATTGATGCGCTGGCCGACAGATGTATGAATTCGTCAGATCGGATTGTTATTATCTGCGCCGGATGGAACAGCCGGATAAATATGGAGGATACCCTCTTCGGGGGCGCTTTTGCAGAGCATCTGCTGAAAAAAAATGAGGTGATCTTCGGTTCTGATGCCATAAGAATTGCCCTGACACTGTGGCAACAGGCAAAAGGCAATCCTCAGGGTTATCTGCGACAGAGTGACCATTATCAACGGCTTATCGACAATGGTGCGGAAGGGGATGTAGCCTACTGCCTGCAGAAGAACACCGTGTCGGTGGTACCTTGTTACCACAAAGAAGACAACAAGCTCAGGATATTATAATGGGCCCTCACTCATCCCAATCAAACTCACCGAAATCAATTGACCCAGCAAACTGATCCAGGTCACGCCGTTCCTTCTTGGTGGGACGCCCCGTGCCGCGTTGCCGGTCTACGAATCCACTGATCTTATTCAACTCCAGCAATTCATACTGGTCGGGAGGTGTCACATTTTCCATATATTGCAGCACCATCTTGGCGCCCATGCGCTTGTCGGCCAGTGCAAGCACCATAAAGGAATAGGTTACTGGTGTCTTGCGCACCTGAATGATCTCTCCCGTGCGAATGTTCCGGGAAGGTTTCACCGGTGCATTACCAATCAGAACACGCCCTTTTCTGCATGCCTCGGCAGCCACCGTACGTGTTTTAAAAATGCGTACGGCCCACAACCATTTGTCAATCCGCACTTCATCCATCGCGCAATCGTTTACCTGTTATTGTATTGGTTCATTGTGATATTGATCCCGGCAAGACAAAAACTGCGAATAATATCTACTGCTTTTTCAATACGATCCGGCAGGAGCAGTTTCTCCTCCGGAGAGAATTCTTCAAGCACGTAATTGACCTGCGCTCCGCGCGGGAAATCATTGCCTATACCAAATCTAAGCCGGGGATAGCTCTGTCCGATCAGCTCCTGAATATGCTTCAGTCCGTTGTGTCCGGCATCACTTCCCTTCGATTTGAGCCGCAGTGTTCCAAACGGTAGAGCCAGGTCGTCTACCACCACCAGCAGGTTTTCCATCTCAATTTTCTCCTTCTGCATCCAATACCGGATGGCATTGCCACTCAAGTTCATAAATGTAGAGGGCTTGAGTAGCAGAAGCGATTTATTCCGGAGTCGCATTTCGGTCACAAAACCGTACCGTTTATCCTCAAAAATAGCATTGGACGCTTTTGCCAAAGCGTCCAACACCATAAAGCCTATATTGTGGCGGGTTTGTTCATAATCGGGTCCGATATTTCCCAACCCCGCAATCAAATATTTCATCGACTAACTCATTTATTATTCCGCTTTGGCGGCCGCACCTCTGGCAGCGCGCGTCAATTGAACGCGGCAAATCACGGCATTTTTGGCATTCAGTATCTCAAGGCCATCGAAACTCAGCTGTCCAACTTGTATTGACTTACCCAACTCCAGCTTCTCCACGTTCACCACCAAAACTTCGGGTAATTTAGCGGGCACCGCTTTTACTTTCAGCTTACGGATATCGAGCGACAGCTTACCACCGGCTCTCACACCGGCCGCAAGTCCCTCCAGGCGCACCGGAATCTCAATTACCACAGGTACTTTTTCGAATACATGCAGGAAGTCGATATGCAGGATGGTATCTTTCACCGGATGAAACTGTACATCCTTTACAACGGCCTGCAATTTTGTCTTTCCGAGATCAAGATCCACCAAGAATACCTCAGGTGTGTATATCAGATTGCGTACATCACCGCTCTTTACGACAAAATTCAGGTTTTCTTCGTTGTGACCACCGTATACTACACAAGGGATCAGGTTCTCACTGCGATAGGCCCTTGCCGCCTTCTTCCCGAAATCATCCCTGATCTCGCCTTTTAATGTAAATGTCTTCATTTTTAATTGTTGTTTGTGTTACTCAAAATAAAGTTGCTTTCTTTATTTCCCATCACACGGGAGCTCTCAAAAAAGCGGCGCAAAGATAGTGATTTTCTTTTTATTGCACAATCATTCATTTCTTTTTTATCCCACTCTTTTTTTCAAATCCTCTCCCGTTATACTCATCAAACGTATTATAGGCCTGTCACCGTGGCAAGAAATAATCCACACAATACAGGCATCTTTGGGCACTTTCATCACCCACTGTGTTTCAGACAGAAGTTGTCTGACACGGAAGCAGCAAAACCGGTATAAATATCCAGTCCCTTAATCTCCGGCGCAAGGTCCACATAGAAGACGTCTCATTCTTTGTTTACAGAGACAGCAGGATCGTACATGGCGGGCGAGTATTTGGTTTTTGTATAGCTGAACCGCACAACATGGCCTTCGGTTTTTGCGACGAACCAGTCCCTGTCTTTCTCCTCTACGGGCGACCACTACGAAACTTCTTCAGAATTCTTGTATGAGCTTATAGGGTCAAAACCTTTCTTCCCTGAGAAAAGCTGCTCAGTAAAACAAAAACAAAGTGAGAAGGGGGAAGGGAAAGATAACAATACAATAAGATTTATCGATTTTAATGAGACATTTAATGTGCCTTTTCAATTTAAACCTATGCGAAATACCGAAAAAAAACACTACTTTTGCAGTTTCAAAACAAGTTCATTTAAACAATGATAAACAGAAATTTAATTCGTATAAGGATTGTTCAGATTGTTTACTCCTGGTACCAAAATACGAATAGGGATTTGCGGAACACCGAAAAAGAGCTTTTATTCGGCTTGCAAAAATCTTACGATCTTTATTTTTATCTACTGCTGTTAATGGTGGAACTGACCAGGGCATATGAAAACAGGGTGGAGATGAAACGAAACAAGTATTTGCCTTCGGAAGAAGATCTGCATCCCAATACCCACCTGCTCGACAACAAATTCATGCTTCAACTCAGGGAGAACGCACAGTTTCAGAAACAGCTTACGGAACGCCCCATGATGTGGGAAGCCAACGAGGCATTCGTGAAAAATCTGCTGGATACCATCCTGGCATCTGACACCTACCGAGAATACACCGAAAACGCTTCTCCCACCTACGATGAGGATCGTGAGTTCTGGAGAAAGATCTTCAAGCAGTTTATCTATATGAATGAAGAACTGGACGATATTCTCGAGGATGAATGTATATACTGGAACGACGATGTAGAGATTGTGCAGAGCTTTGTCCTGAAAACAATCAAAAGGTTTTCCGAAGAGAAAGGCACAAATCAGCCGCTGCTTCCGATGTTTAAAGACGAGGAAGACAGGACGTTTGCCCTCAGACTGCTGCATGACTCTATCCTGAATGAAAAAAAATACAGGGAACTGATCGATAAGCATACCGACAAATGGGACTTTGAACGCATTGCCTTCATGGATCTTATCATAATGCAAGTTGCTCTATCAGAAATATTTACATTCGAATCTATTCCCACAAGCGTCTCGCTGAATGAATATATCGAGATCGCCAAATCATACAGTACTCCCAAAAGCGGTACATTTATTAACGGAATATTGGATGCCATTGTGCAGGAAATGAAAGAAGAAAATCGTATCTTTAAAAATTAATTTTTCAATTATCAACTTTAATCATCAAATTTATGAATATTTTATTACAGGCAGCTCCGGCCGGTGGAATGGGTGGTATGGGCAGTACACTGTTTATGATGGTGGCCATTATCGCCGTATTTTATTTCTTCATGATCCGTCCGCAGCAGAAAAAACAAAAAGAACTGCAGAAAAGCCGCGAAGCAATGAAGGTGGGTGATAAAGTGGTTACCTCAGGCGGTATCCATGGTAGAATCAGGGAAGTGGGCGACAGCTGGTTCCTGGTAGAAGTAGCCGACGGTGTAAAAATAAAATTCGAAAAAGCATCGGTCTTTGCCTCTTCAGCCGACGTGACTACGAACTAACCTTTTTGCCATGGGAATAAAGGCTTTCATCAGGAAATGGGCACCCAAAGCAGAAGCATATTTTTCCACATTCCCGTGGAAAAACCTGCTCTTCTTTTTATTTTTCCTTATGCTGGCCTTTATTTTCTGGTTGATGCTTTTTTTCCAAAAGGAAAATGTGGAAGGCACTTACCGTATTCCATTAAAATACACGAATATTCCGGAAGATGTAGTATTTGACAATGCCCTGCCTGAATTCATAGAAATCAGTGTCGCCGACAACGGCGTGGAAGTATTTCTGCTCGATGTAAGAAAAAAAGATTCATTGGAGATTGACGTCAAGGAACTGACCGCTGGGGGTACCTCCGAGCTTCAGGGCGATCAGTATCGCCAGCTCATCCGCTCCCGATTGGCTCCAAGCACGAACATACGGGGTTATTATCCCATGAGCATTTCTTTGGCCACCTCCAAATTGGAACACAAGGAATTACGGGTAGTATTTGATGGCGAGATAACCACCAGCAGGGCTAACCTGGTGGCCGACAGTGTCTGGTTTTTTCCCGAAACGGTGGTGGCCTATGGTTCGGGTGAATCACTCAAACAGCTTAAGACAGCAGTTACCGAATATACCCTGTTTAAAAACATCAGAGCCACCTCCCAGCTTCCAATAAGAATTAATCCTGTGAAGGGTGTCAAGTTTGTACCGGCAGAGGTCGAAATCTATATTCCAGTGGAGGAATTCACAGAACGTACATTTGAGATTCCCGTTACTGCCACACATTTGCCGTCGGACCTCGACGTGAAGTTTTTTCCTTCCCGCGCAAAAATATCCTTCTCTGTAACATTGGAAGACTACAAAAAGATTACACAGGAAGATTTTGAAATTGAGCTCAACTACCGGGATTTTCACGAGAACGAAGGAGGACGGGTGGAACTGGAACTTACAAAGAGCCCGTCATCAGCTCACAACACACGGATTTCGCCCTCTTCAGTGGAGTTCCTGTTTGAAAACAAGGCCAGACATTGATTTTGTAAAGCTGTCGAAGGTACATCACTCTTTAATTTCATTTTGAATGATTACAATAGGTATCACGGGAGGCATAGGGAGCGGCAAGTCGGTAGTCTGCGACATCTTCCGCCTGCATGGTATTCCTGTTTATGATGCCGACAGTGAAGCCAAAGAACTCAACGATACTTCTCTCGTGATTCGCTCCCAACTCATCAGTCATTTCGGTGAAGAATTATACCGGGAAGGCAGACTCGACCGTCGGATGTTCGCATCAATCATCTTTCAGGATAAAAAGAAACTCGCAGTAGCCAATGCAATCATTCATCCGGAACTGGCAAAGGATTTTCTGAAATGGTGCAGCAGACAGGAGCAGCATTATCCCATGGTAATAATTGATGCCGCTCTGCTTTTTGAAGCGGGGTTTCACAGATGGCTCGATAAAATAATCACGGTGTATGCACCAAAAGATCTCCGTCTGCAACGGACCATCGCCCGTGACCTGGCATCTGCAGACGAGGTAGAAGAGCGTATGAATGCCCAGCTGGCCGAAGACGAAAAGATCAGACGATCAGATTTTACTATTTGCAACGACAATCACCATTCATTGATCCTGCAGGTAGCAAAAATAATGAAGGAGTTATCCGAGAATATTGTTTCTTAAGAATTTTCCTGTAAATTTGCCGAGGGTTAAACTAAGTTTATATATTTAAATATCAAATCTATGATTGAAAAAATCGGATTTAACGCCGGAAAAGTGTGGACCGTGCTCGATGAAGCAGGTCGCCAGAATGTGAAGGAAGTCAAAAAAACGACGAAATTGACGGATAAGGACCTCTACGCAGCAATCGGCTGGCTTGCCAGGGAAGGAAAAATTTCGCTGGAAGAAGTAGAAAAAGAACTTTATATTTCGTTGAACTAACAGAAAACTACATTCTTGAGAGGAATGAATATAGAAAGAGGTCGCCATGACACTTCTTCAATACCATGCCCGATGACAAAAAATTACACCTGCAACTGGCAGGGCTGTTCCCAAAAGAACAGTTATTTACAGATGAACTATCGCGTCTTACCAAAGGCACCGATGCAGGATTGTACCGGCTCATTCCCAAAGCTGTAGTAAAAGTAAACACCGAGGCAGAGGTGATGCGCCTGCTGCAATTCTGTCGCAGTAAAAAAGTTCCGGTCACCTTCAAAGCCGCCGGTACCAGCCTTAGCGGGCAGACCATATCGGACTCCGTACTGATGGAGACAGGCGAGGGCTTCTCTTTTTCAGCCATCACCAACCACGGCGCCACCGCCACTTTTGGATGTGGGCTAACAGGCAGCACGGCAAACCGCATGCTGATGCAGTATCAGCGAAAACTGGGTCCAAAGCCTGCATCGATTAATTCGGCAAAGATTGGCGGCATCATTGCAAACAATGCCAGCGGATCGAGCTACGGCATCCGACACAACAGCTACAATACCGTGAAGTCGATGCGCATTGTTTTTGCCGACGGCTCCCTACTCGATACGGGCGACGGTGAAAGCCGCCGCGCATTTATTTCCGCCCATCCGGCACTTATCAGCGAGATCACCCGGCTTCATCATGAGGCTACGGAAAATAAAGCTATCAATGACAGGATTACCCGCAAGTTTCAATTAAAAAACACCTGCGGCTATGGGGTCAATGCGCTGATTGACTTCGATGATCCGTTGGAGATCATTCAGCACCTGATGATCGGTTCCGAAGGAACACTCGGCTTTGTGTCGCAGGCCACTTTCGAAACCGTGCACGACGCACCCCTCAAAGCCACCTCCATGGCATACTTTGCCAACCTGCGCGACGTGAGCCAGGCCATCATACCTCTCCGTCAATGCCAGGTGAGCGCGGCAGAGCTCATGGACAGAAACGCCCTGCAGGCTGTGGAGGACCAGCCCGGCATGCCGGAGGAGCTGAAGTCGCTGCCCGCGGGGGCGGCCGCATTGCTGATCGATACCTCTGCCGACGATGAGACAACCTTGCTGTCTCAAATAAAGGAGATTGAAGAAAAACTGGCACACCTCCATGCCCTCAGGCCTGTCAAATTCACCACCGACAAACATCTTTACGACCTCTACTGGAACGTGCGAAACGGGCTGTTTACCTCAGCAGCTGCCACCCGCCCACCCCATACGGCCTGCATCATTGAGGATATCGCCTTCAGGGGAGAGGTACTGGGCGATGCGCTGACAGATGTCCGGACACTTCTCGTGAAAAGTGGATATGATGATGCGGTAATGTGGGGCCACCTGCTGGACGGAAATGTACATTTCACCATATTTCCCGATATGAATACTCCCGCAGGAATACAGAAATACGCCTCTTTCATGAATGACCTGTGTGATCTGGTAACGGTGAAGTATGAAGGAAGTCTGAAGGCTGAACACGGCACCGGACGCAATATGGCTCCATTCGTGGAAAAAGAATGGGGAACCGACATATATGCGCTCATGAAAAGGATAAAGAAGGCATTTGATCCCGATGGCATCCTGAACCCGGGTGTAGTGATCAACGACAACATGGATGTGTTCATCAGAAACCTGAAACAAATCCCCGAAGCCCATCCCATTATCGATAAATGTATTGAGTGCGGCTTCTGTGAGGTGGTCTGTCCCTCCAAAAACCTTACGCTGACCCCGCGGCAACGCATCGTGGCTTATCGCTACCTTGCCGAAAGCATGGCGTCGGGTAAAAAGCGCAACCTTTCCATTCTGAAACAGGTAAAAGCCATCTCATATCCGCTCGTGCAGACCTGTGCCACCGATGGTTTGTGTGGTATAGCCTGCCCTGTTGGCATCGACACGGGAAAACTCGTGAAGGAGCTCCGCTGGCAGCAAAACGGCCGTTTTACAAAATATATGGCGGGGTTCATTGCAAATCACACGGGTGTAACCGTCGCGTTGCTGCGCAGCCTACTGCGTGTACCGCATATAGTGGCTGGAATAGTTGGCTATGGAGCAACGGAGAGCGTGACGCGGGGGCTTTACCGTGTGGGCGCCGGCATCTTTCCGTTGTGGACACGATATACGCCTTCTGGCAGCAGAAAGATTAGCAAGCGGTTTTACCCGGCAAGTGTCTCCGGTGCTCCCGTGGTCGTTTATTTTCCGGCATGTATCACCCGCTCAATGGGAGGACCTTCATTCGGATACGAAGAAAGGGAGGATCTGCCTTCCAAGATGTTATCGGTGTTGCACAAAGCAGGTTATGACGTCCTGCTTCCCAATAAGGCAGACAGGTTATGCTGCGGAATGGCGTTTGCCAGCAAAGGGTTTCGCGAGGAAGCAAAAAGGAAGGAGCAGGAATTAAATGCAGCCTTGCTGGAAATAACGCGCAACGGAGAACTGCCGGTCGTCTGCGACATGAGTCCATGCCTTCTGCACATGCGGGAAACACTCGACAAACGCTTAAAGCTGTATGACCAGGTGGAGTTTATCCATGATTTTCTTTTGGATCGTCTGCATTTCGTTCCTCGTCCGGTAACAATAACAATACATACCACCTGTAGTTCCACGAAAATGCAACTAGCTGATAAATTCTTCGCTGTGGCATCCCGGTGTGCGGAAAAGGTTATTGTTCCTGAAAATGTGGATTGTTGTGGGTGGGCCGGTGACAGGGGATTCTTCTATCCCGGGTTGAATAACTCGGCACTGTCGGCGCTGAAAGAAGGTATCCGGGATGCAGAAGAGGGATATTCCAATAGCCGCACCTGTGAAATCGGGCTCTCCCTCAACAGTGGCATAACCTACCAGTCGGCCATCTACCTTGTTGATAAAGCAACCCGCTGAACAACGGCATATCCTAAAACTGTTTTTATTTCATCCGGTCGAATCCCTGTCCGTAGATGCCAATAACGTTACTTTGAGAGATAAAGGCATTTTCATCGATGCTTTTCACCAGCCGGAAGATGGACGTGGATTCATTTCGCCGCGCCATAACAAGCAACACCTTTTGTACCTTCTTCGTATACCATCCCGTACCATCGAGCACCGTACATCCACGGTGGAGCTGAAGGTTGATCTGTGTGGCGATCTCCTCGTATTTCTGGGAGACAATGAAAAACTGGACAGACTGGCGGATACCGTTCAACACCCAATCGACAGAAGTAGCCATGACCGCAATGATGATGACGCCGAAAACAATGGTTTCCACGCTCTGGAAAATCATGTAAGAGGAAGCGACGATAAACAGATCTACCAAAAGCATGGTACGTCCGGGAGTGATATTACGGTATTTATTGATCACCAGCACAATGATATCGGTGCCGCCGCTACTACCGTTCACTGACATCACCAACCCCACGCCTGCGCCTGCCACGATGGAGCCAATGAGTCCCGCCATCAGCGGCTCCTCTGTCATAATCGGCGGCCATTGAAAACTCTCGAACATGCCAATAAAAGCAGTCAGTGAGGCCACACCTACAATGGTTTTTACAAGAAACTCCGAACCCAGTATCCTGAATGCAATCAACAGCAATATCGCGTTCATCACAAAAACCATGACTGACACGGGCCACTCCAACGCATAATTGATCAGTACTGCCACACCGGTAAGGCCGCCTATGACAAACTGATGGGGCATGATAAACTGCGTTACCCCCAATGCATACATGAAGGTCCCCAGAAAAATTGTCAGATAATCTTTCCAGTAGAACTTCTTCAGGCTAAATTCTGGCAATTTATCCATCTATATTAAAATTTTAGTGGTCGGCATCTGGCTTTTCAGAAACAAATTTTACACATGCAGTGGCTGCAAGTGAACTTTCGGAAATCACCAAATTATTATTAAGTCACCGGTCCATGGGTTATATCACCACATTGACGATTTTTTTCGGTACGATAATCACCTTTTTCGGCGTTTTGCCCTCCAGCCATTTCTGTGACTGGGGATGTTCCAGCACCGCTTTTTCAATCTCCTCATTGGCCGCATCGGCAGCAAATTCGATAATAAAGCGTGATTTCCCGTTGAAGGAGATGGCATACGGGAAGGCATCTTCCTTCAGATATTCCTCGTTACACAGAGGCCATGCCGCATCACAGACCGAGGTTTCATTCCCCAGTGTATGCCACAACTCTTCCGCAAGATGCGGCGCAAAAGGTGCCAGGCAGACCGTCAGGTCACTCAATATAACTCTCTCGCGGCATGAAAGTGCCGTGAGCTCATTCAGGCAAATCATGAACGCGGAAACCGAGGTGTTGAAAGAGAAATTTTCAATGTCGTGCGACACCTTTTTGATCAGTTTGTGCAACGCCTTCAAAGCTTCTTTCGCGGGTTCGTCATCGTTCACCGCCAGCACTCCCTCCTTGTAAAACAGGTTCCACACCTTGCGCAGGAAGCGGTGCACACCGTCTATCCCATTGGTATCCCAGGGCTTGGATTGTTCCAGCGGTCCCAGAAACATCTCGTAGAGGCGAAGTGTGTCCGCTCCATATTTTTCGACAATATCATCGGGATTGACCACGTTGTACATCGATTTCGACATTTTTTCAATGGCCCATCCACATACATATTTGCCATCCTCCAGCAAAAACTCGGCTGTATTATATTCCGGGCTCCATTGTCTGAAAGCATCCAGGTCAAGCAGATCGTTGTGTACAATATTCACATCCACATGGATAGGGGTCACCTCATATTGGTCCCGAAGGTTATACGATACGAAAGTATTGGATCCTTTGATGCGGTACACGAAGTTGCTGCGTCCTTGAATCATTCCCTGGTTCACCAGCTTCTTGAAAGGTTCCTCCTCGCAGGAGACACCCAGGTCGAACAGAAACTTATTCCAGAAGCGGCTGTACACAAGGTGCCCCGTGGCATGCTCGGTACCGCCGATGTAAAGATCCACATCGCGCCAGTAGGTATTCGCCTTCTCCGAAACCAGTGCCGCGTTGTTGTGCGGATCCATGTAGCGCAGGTAGTAGGCAGACGAGCCGGCAAAGCCTGGCATGGTATTCAGCTCGAGGGGGTAACCCTCCTTCGTCTGCCAGTTTTGGGCCCTTCCCAGCGGTGGTTCACCCGTTTCGGTAGGCAGGAACTTATCCACTTCGGGGAGTTCCAGTGGCAACTCGCTTTCATCGAGCGTGTAGGGCATATCTTCCTTGTAATAGACCGGGAAAGGCTCACCCCAATAGCGCTGCCGCGAGAAGATGGCATCGCGCAGGCGGTAATTGATCTTGCGGTATCCCAGTCCTCTTTTCTCCACCTCGTCGATGGCCGCCGGGATGGCCTGTTTCACCGTCATGCCGTTCAGGAAGCCGGAGTGGATCATGATACCTTCTTTGGCATCGAAGCTCTCTTCCGAGACATCGCAGCCTTCTATAAGAGGGATGATGGGCAGATTAAAATGACGGGCGAAGGCATAGTCGCGGCTGTCGTGCGCCGGCACGGCCATGATGGCACCCGTACCATATCCTGCCAGCACATAATCGGATATCCATATTGGAAGTGGTTCGCCCGTAAAAGGATGGGTAGCATGGGAACCCGAGAAGACACCGGTCACTGTTTTATCGGCCATGCGTTCCCGTTCCGTCTTTTTCTTTGTCTTGGCGATGTAGGCATTCACTGCATCACGCTGCCCTGCGGTAGTAAGTTGTTCCACCAGCTCACTCTCGGGAGCCAGCACCATGAAGGTCACCCCGAAGATGGTATCGGCACGGGTAGTAAAAATATCGAAAGCGATCTCTTCTGAAGTCTTGAAATGCATGACAGCCCCTTCGCTGCGTCCTATCCAGTTGCGCTGTGTCTCCTTGAGCGAGTCGCTCCAGGCAATCGCGTCGAGTCCCTCCAGCAGGCGCTGGGCATAGGCAGAAACGCGCAAACACCATTGACGCATCTTGCGCTGCTCCACCGGATAACCTCCCCGGATGGAGAGGCCTTCGCTCACTTCGTCGTTGGCAAGTACGGTACCCAGCTGCGGACACCAGTTTACCATGGTGTCGCCCAAATAGGCTATGCGGTAGTTCATCAGCAGTTCCTGCTGTTCTTTTTCTGTCTTGCCGTTCCACTCTTCAGCGGTAAATGTCATCGGCTCGGTGCAGGCAACATCCAGTCCGACAGTACCCTGTTGGGAAAACACCGCTACCAGCTCCGTGATAGGACGGGCTTGTCGCGCCTGGTTGCAATAGTAGGAATGGAACATGCGGATGAATGCCCACTGAGTCCACTTATAATAATCCGGATCGCAGGTACGTACCTCACGGCTCCAGTCGTATGAAAATCCTATTTTGTCGAGTTGCTCCCGGTAGCGGTTGATGTTGTTCTCGGTGGTGATGGCAGGATGCTGTCCGGTTTGAATGGCATACTGTTCCGCAGGCAGTCCGTAAGCATCGTACCCCATGGGATGGAGCACGTTAAATCCCTGCAGTCGTTTGTATCGAGAAAAGATATCCGAAGCGATATACCCAAGGGGATGTCCCACATGCAGTCCCGCCCCCGAGGGATAGGGAAACATGTCGAGCACGTAATATTTGGGTTTAGCACTCTCTTCTGTTACTTTGTAGATGTGATGGTCGGCCCAGTACTGTTGCCACCGTCTTTCTATTTCTCTGAAATTGTAATCCATGCCGTTACTCCATTAAAAACGGTGCAAAGATAGTGATTTAATATGATATTCGTGCTGCACACGTTTGTTGGCTACATCATGAATAGTGCTTCATACATAACAACTACACACTATACATCCTGTCAATCAGATCGGCGTACTTTTCCAGGATCACCTTCCTGCGCAGCTTGAGAGTATTGGTCAGTTCTCCGTTCTCCACACTGAACGGGCTAGGCAACAATGTAATTTTCTTTATTTTTTCATAGGAGGTGAACTGGGATTGTAGCAGTTCGATACGGCCAAATATAAAATTGTGAATCAGGGGATTACCGACCAATGTTTCTATGTTTTCAAATGCGATGTGCTGTTCCCGTGCATACGTCATAAGGGCCTCATAACTGGGAACAATCAGTGCACTGACAAACTTGCGGTCATCACCGATCACAGCTACCTGTTCAATGAATTTATCTTCAGTAATACGGGTTTCAATCATCTGCGGGGCAATATATTTACCGTTGGATGTTTTGTAAAGATCTTTGATCCGTTCTGTGAGAATGATCTCATTGTCACCGGTCAGTGAGCCGGCATCGCCTGTTCTGAAAAAACCGTCGTCGGTAAAGGCAGCTTTGTTCGCTTCCGGTTTTTTGTAATAACCGGACATGACGGTTTCCCCTTTCACCAGAATCTCGTTGTTTTCACCGATCTTCACCTCCATACCGGGCATCACTTTTCCCACAGTACCGATACGAAAACCCTTGTTAGGAAAACAGCTCACCGTGGCGGTCGTCTCGGTAAGACCATAACCATATATGAGGTGTACATCGATCGACTGCATAAATGCATTGATCGCGTCAGAGAGGGGAGCTCCTGCCACGGGAAAAAAGTTTCCTCTTTCAATTCCGATAATCCGTTTGATCAGATAAAAGATCGTATGCCGATAAAGAAAAAATTTTACCCGATTACCCGGTGCAGGTCTTTTGCCCTCGTTTACGTACTCCAGGTTATGTCGCCTGCCCGTCTTCACTGCATCGTTAAACAACCATTTTGTAATACCGGAAGCATTGTCAATATTTTCCCTGACGCCTTCGTATACTTTCTCCCAAAAACGGGGCACGTTGCTCATTAGTGTAGGACGAACCTGTTTGAGCGTCTTCCTTATCTCGCTCGGATCTCTGTTTATGGCCACGGCAATACCCTTGTGGAGACAGTAATAGGTCCATGCCTTTTCAAAAATATGGGTTAAAGGCAAAAAGCACATGGATAGATCCTTATCCGAGAGGTTTGTCAGTCGCATATCGTGGATATGGCATGCTTTAATATAATTGGCATGGGTGAGCATCACACCCTTGGGCTCGCCTGTTGTACCTGAAGTGTAGATGATGGTGGCAAGATCACTCTCTTTTAACTGTTTCAGCCTTGAGTTCACCAATGCCACCGACTCGGAATTGTCACCGGTTGCAATGAAATCATCGAAGTAAACCGATGTCTTATCATCGGGTTGCAATACTACTTTTGGATCGAAGATGATCAGTCTCTCCAATACGGGCAGCTCCTGCTGCACCTTATAGGCATTATTGTACTGAAACTGTTCACCCACAAACAACAGCTTAATCTCCGCATCTTGGATAATATATCCAATCTGCATCGGCGAAGAGGTAGCATACATGGGCACCATCACCGCCTTGTTGGCATAGGCGGCAAAATCGGTAATCAGATATTTTTCCATATTCTGAGCATAAATGCCTACGTTGTCATTTGGTTGCAGGCCTATCTCTGCCATTGCCTGGGCAACCTTCATTATCTTATCGGAAAAACTCTTCCATGTAAGATCGAGCCAATCTCCGCCTGTCGACTGGTATTTCAGCGCCGTCTTGTTTTTCAGTATCTGTGCCTTTTTGTGAACAAGTTCACCCAGATGATAGTAATCCATAAAATTCCTGTTATTTACTCAAATGTACACTTTCTTCCTGAAATTTTTAGCAAAATCTATTTTTTTTTGTACTTTTGAACGCTTTTGGTGCGGTTTTTTAACGATTTATTTTCGGTTAACTTTCTATAAACGCGCGGGTTAATTAACTACACTTAACGTGTCATTTCATGGTAAAATAAAACATTGATTTTATCTTTGTGTTGTTATGGAAAGACTTATCCACATATTTGCGGTGTTTTGTATGGCGCTTTCATCTCCTGCGGTGAAAGCACAAGGTTATTACGCTGCTAACGTGGCCCCCGAAACCCATGGACCAGTCTCCACCATTTTCTTAATGCCGAATATATATCCGGCCGTAATTCTGGAGGGCGACACCGTTGCCTGTATGTGGCTCACTGATTTCATCAAGTATTCACCCCTTACCTTTCGCAGTACCAAAGATCAGATGGATTATTACAAGCTGATCCGCGATGTAAAGAAGACACTACCCTACGCCAAGGAAATTGCCGAAATCATCACCGAAACCTATGAGTACATGGAAACGCTTCCCGATGACAATGCACGGCAAAAACATCTGAATAAGATGGAGAAATACCTGATGGATACCTACACGCCCAAAATGAAAAAGCTAACCCGTTCACAAGGACAATTGCTTATGAAACTGGTAGACCGTGAAACCAACTCCTCTTCTTATCATATCATCGATGCATTTATGGGCAGTTTTAAAGCCTGGACTTACAATGTGTTTGCCGGATTATTCGGAAACAGCCTGAAAACAAGATACAATCCCTATGGTGAAGATCGTGTGACCGAAAGAGTATGTGTTCTCGTGGAACAAGGTATTGTCTGATTTTTTTGCTACCTTTGCACCGTTTTTTCTCAGACGTATGCAAATAAATTTTCTTCAGGACTTTCAACCCACGCTCGTTCAATCTTTAAAAAACTACAACAAGGAAAAGTTTGCGGCCGATCTTATGGCCGGACTGATCGTGGGAGTCGTGGCATTGCCACTAGCCATCGCTTTCGGAATTGCCTCGGGCGTAACACCCGAAAAAGGTATCTACACTGCTATTATCGCCGGGTTCATCATCTCACTCCTGGGTGGCAGCACCGTGCAGATTGGCGGCCCTACAGGCGCCTTCATTGTGATCGTATATGGGATTGTGGAACAATACGGAGTACAGGGATTGGCTATGGCCACGGTCATAGCTGGCATCATGCTGGTAATGATGGGCTTTTTAAAGCTGGGTGCTGTCATCCGTTTTATACCCTACCCCATTGTCGTGGGTTTCACCAGCGGTATTGCGCTGACCATTTTCTCCACGCAGATGAAAGATTTTTTCGGGCTGAGCTTACCCAAACTACCTTCCGGTTTTGTGGAAAAATGGGCGGTCTACTTCCAGTATTTTTCTACCGTGAACTTGTGGGCTGTCCTGATTGGCGTGACAAGTGTGGCCATCATCATTCTTACACCGAAAATTTATAAAAAGATTCCCGGATCACTCGTGGCAATCATCATCATGACAATTGTCGCCTATCTGATGAAAACATACGGCCATATAGAGGGAATTGAAACCATTGGTGACCGCTTTACCATTAATAGCCAGCTCCCCGCAGTGCAGACCATATCATTGAATCTCGACAGTGTACGCCTGTTGTTTCCGGCCGCTTTCACCATCGCCATGCTCGGCGCCATAGAGTCGTTGCTGTCTACCACGGTGGCCGACGGGGTGACCGGTAAAAAGCATAATTCAAACATGGAACTTGTGGCACAGGGAGTCGCGAATATCGTTGTACCCTTCTTTGGCGGCATTCCTGCCACCGGTGCCATCGCGCGCACCATGACCAACATCAACAACGGTGGCCGTACCCCTGTTGCCGGTATCATCCATGCCATTGTCCTGTTACTCATCGTGCTGTTTCTCGGAGATCTCACAAAACATATTCCCATGGCCTGCCTTGCCGGCGTATTGGTGGTTGTAGCTTATAATATGAGCGAATGGCGCACCTTTTTATCACTCAACAAACAAGCGAAAGCCACGCGCGCCATCCTGCTGACGACCTTCTTTCTTACGGTGATATTCGATCTTACTGTCGCCATCGCCGTAGGATTGCTGCTGGCTGTTTTCGCTTTTCTGAAAAGGATGAATGAAAGCACGCAAATATCTCATACCACCGGCAGCATCGATATCTCGAAGGAGATGGAATCCCACTCGGGGAATATGAAGGAAGAGGTACTTTATCTTCCAGACGGAGTGGAAGTTTACGAGATTGACGGACCTTTCTTTTTTGGTGTGGCCAACAAATTCGACGAGAAGATGCGAGAGATAGGAGACCACCCTAACATTCGGATTATCAGAATGCGTAAAGTCCCGTTTATTGACTCCACGGGGTTAAACAACCTGGAAACCTTGTGCCGCAACTCCAAGAAAGAGAAAATCCATGTCATTCTCTCCGGTGTAAAAGAGAATATACGCGAGAGTTTATACCAATCTGATATCCCCAGGATTGTAGGTGAGGAAAATATATGCTCGCACATCCACCTGGCCGTTGAAAGAGCCCGTGAGATAGATGCCGGACTGGCAAAAGAGCACAAACACAAACATCACTGATGGAAGAAAGATCACTTCAACTCACGGACTGGCTCCCTACCACGAAGAAGGAAACGGAACTTCGGGGATGGGATGAGATGGATGTGGTCTTGTTCTCGGGTGATGCTTATGTGGATCATCCATCGTTTGGCACCGCCGTCATTGGGAGACTCCTCGAAAGTGAAGGTCTCAGAGTGGCCATCGTGCCGCAACCCAACTGGCGGGATGATCTGCGGGACTTTAAAAAGATGGGGATTCCGCGCTATTTCTTTGCAGTTACCGCCGGCGTGATGGATTCCATGATCAACCATTACACTGCCGGCAAGCGCCTGCGCTCAAATGATGCATATACTCCCGACGGCAGACCAGATATGCGACCCGACAGGGCAGTGACAGTCTACTCACGCATTCTTAAGAAACTCTATCCCGATGTACCACTGTTGCTCGGAGGGGTAGAAGCATCGCTGAGGAGGGTCACCCATTATGATTACTGGGACGATACCCTGCACAAGACCATTCTTGCCGATACGGGCGCAGACCTGTTGATCTACGGCATGGGGGAGCTGCCGCTGAAACAACTGGTACAAAGTCTTCGCAACGGGAAAAAATTCAGAGAAATACGGGACATCCCGCAAACAGCCTTTCTTTGTACAAAGGAAGAAGTGACACCCAATCCATTCGGCGAAGAAGTGACACTCTTTTCGCACGATGCCTGTCGAAGTGACAAACTCAAACAGGCCAAAAACTTTCGCGTAGTAGAGGAACAGTCCAACCGTCTCAGCGCCGCACGCATCCTGCAGGAGGTAGACAACAGGATACTGGTGGTCAATCCCCCCTACCCTCCAATGAAAGAAGCCGAGATCGATGCCACTTTCGATCTGCCATATACCCGTCTGCCTCATCCCAAATACAGGGGAAAAACAGTCCCTGCCTATGAGATGATCAAATTTTCGGTAAACCTCCACCGGGGTTGCTTCGGTGGCTGTTCCTTCTGCACCATCTCGGCACATCAGGGAAAATTCATTGCTTCCCGTTCAAAAGCATCCATCCTGGCGGAGGTGGAAAAGATCATCCGCATGCCCGGTTTCAAAGGATATATCAGTGACCTGGGAGGTCCCTCGGCAAACATGTACCGGATGCAGGGAAAAGATCTAACAATATGCGAAAAATGCAAGAAACCTTCCTGCATTTTTCCGAAGATATGTTTCAATCTGAATACCGATCATACCCCATTGCTGGAGATTTATCACGCGGTGGACGCACTGCCAGGTGTGAAGAAATCGTTTATTGGCAGCGGCATCCGGTATGACTTGCTCCTGTATAGGAGTAACGACGAAAAAGCAAATGATTCCGCACACAGTTATCTTCACGAGCTCATTACCCGACATGTATCGGGGCGACTTAAAGTGGCTCCCGAACATACTTCCGAAAAGACGTTGCAGACAATGCGAAAACCCTCATTTGAGCTGTTCTCACAGTTCAAACGAATTTTTGATGAATTGAATGAAAGAGAGGCACTCAACCAGCAGCTTATACCTTACTTCATTTCGTCACATCCGGGTTGCACCGAAGAAGAGATGGCCGAACTGGCAGCCATCACCAAAAGCCTCAACTTTAAACTGGAACAGGTACAGGACTTTACTCCGTCACCCATGACGCTGGCCACTGAAATCTATTACACCGGATACCATCCCTACACCCTGCAACCTGTCTATACAGCCAGAACGAAAGAACAGAAAAACGGACAACGTCTTTTTTTCTTCTGGCATGATCCGCAGAACAAACATTCCATACTCCGCGCACTTAAACTGATGAAAAGACCGGATCTCATTTACAGACTGTACCCGAAGGGATAAATTATCCGTGCAGACATCATATTTTCGTTAACCATTGTTAAAAAAAGAGGATTGTCTTTTTTTCATGCAGCGTTTTTTAATTTTTTGCATCTAACGGGTATAAGAAGCAAATTGTATGAGAAAAATCTTTTTTACAATCAGTATTTTATCAATCGGAATCTTCTTATTCCTGTTATCATGCGACGAGAACTCCAGTTCTTTGGGGGAGTTTCGCATTAACATAGCAACCATAGTCCCCGGTGGAGAAAATGCATACTCACTTTTACTTGACAATGGCGAAAGGCTATGGCCTGCTGCCACTGCCATGACATACCACCCTTCATACAATCAGCGCGTATTTCTCAACTACACCATTCTTTCGGGAGCTCAAAACGGATATGACCGTTACATCAAAATAAATGATATCTGGAATATTCTCACGAAGCAGATCATTGAACTGAATGCCCAAAATGCAGACAGTATCGGCAATGATCCGGTAAAAGCCAATGCCGTATGGATAGGCGGAGATTACCTGAATGTCTCATTCATGTTCAACTATGGCGGGGTTAAACCGCATGCAATAAATTTAGTGAAGAAGGAACTGCCGTCCGAATCATTGTCCGATGTTATTGATCTGGAGTTTCGCCACAACTCCTACAACAGTCAACGTGACAAGTTTTATGAAGGTTTTGTTTGCTTCGACCTGAAACCGTTGCGGGACGAAAACTCAGACTCCGTAAAGCTGTCAGTCCGCGTGAAGGAAAAAACAAGAGTAATAACTTACGATGTGGTTTACAGGTACAACCAGGTAATACAGCAAGCTGTAACAGAGATGCCAATACCTGTTATCTCATCGAGTGAATACTATTAAATGAAGCAACCACAATGTAATTAGTTCTATTTCTTATATGACTTTTTGATTTTCCAAAAACCGGATGGTCCCTGTGAAGAGATCATCCGGTTATTCATTTATTTATACGGCTTGGATCCGGCAAGGCCGGCATATCTTACATACGGTCGTATGGTAAGTGGGCCAGCGCTTCAGAGATTTTATCCACGACCTCGCGTATCGGTTTTTCTGCCATTCCCCTGATAAAAGGGTTTAGATCGGCACGCAGCGTAAGACGCAACCGGGTATCATTTTCCGCTTTTGACACCAGTTGAATCCAGATAAAAATATCGAAAGGCAATTTCTCCGATTTGAATTTTATCAGTTTATCCGGTTCCCTTTCCTCCACGAGAAAGGAGACCTTTCCTATTGGATCTACCTTAAAAGAAACTCTATCGGCATCGAACGTGAAGTCACGAAGCGTATCATTGGGAATCCTGCTTTTAAGAGACTCCAGCTTGCTCAGATCAGAAAGGACACGAAATACCTCGGTATTGCTGTACGGAATTATTTTTACATCGCTGACAAATTCGGTCATTTTTTTACTTTTTTTACTGGCTGTCCCCAGTTCTCGGGATCATGGCGCCACTCCTGCAATGTTTTCAGCTCAGATTCATCGATATAATCAGTTAGCAGAGCTTCATCCAGAATTGCATCGTAGCCACAGAGAGTTGTCAGTTCCACCCTTGCATCCTGCATCCTCTTTAGTGCATATGGGAACCCATAAGTGAATACTGCCAACATGCCGAGTACGTCCGATCCGTTGCTGCGTATGGCTTCCACTGCCTTCAAGCTGCTTCCTCCGGTAGAAACAAGATCTTCAATCACGATCACTTTTTGTCCGGGCCTGAGATCTCCTTCAATAAGGTTTTCCAGTCCGTGATCCTTCGGAGTGGAACGGATGTATACAAAAGGTAAGTCGAGCAGGTCGGCTACCAGCGCTCCGGGAGCGATGGCTCCTGTGGCCACGCCGGCGATTGCATCGGTTTGGGGATATTTCTCGAGGACAATCCTGGCAAACTCCACCTTGATAAAATTGCGAATAGCAGGATACGACATAAGTTTACGGTTATCGCAATATATGGGCGACTTCCAGCCCGACGCCCAGGTAAAAGGATTTGACGGCTGGAGTTTGATTGCTTTAATCTTGAGAAGTTTCTCGGCAGTTAATTTATGTACAGAGTTCATCTTATCTTTTTTTTTGCTGATTGATCACAAAAATACAGCTTTCGGAGTTAATAACATCTCAATTCACGAAAAAAGAGTTTAAAAAACTTCACCCAGTGTTGCCACGCTTATTTTTACTCCCTGGCACCCTTGTAGCGCTGTAGCGCATGCTTCCATGGTGGAACCCGTTGTGATGACGTCGTCTACAAGCAGCAGATGTTTTTGTGCATATTCACCGGGATTCTTCACATGGAAAATATGTTTCACGTTCTCCCAGCGTTGTGTTTTGGTTCGCTTTGTCTGAGTGGGATTATAGACCACCCTGATGAGGTTTCCCACTGACAGGGGAAGGGAAGTAGTCGCCGACAAGCCACGGGCAATTATTTCCGCTTGATTATAACCACGGATTTTTTCTTTCTTCGGATGCAAGGGCACAGGGACAATGACATCAACAGGTTTCAGAAAATCACTTCCCTGAAGGTCTTCACCGTATATTTTTCCCAGGAGGATGCCCACTTCCTTATGATGATGATATTTGAGTTGATGAATCAACGGTGGCAACATTCCCTTCTTGGCATAAACACAAAATGAAGCGATCCGCTCGAAGGGTATTCTCCCGGCCATAAGCCGTTCAGCGGCATTGTCCGGATATTTGAAGTTGTGGGTCCGGGGCAGTTTGTATAAACAACGCAGACAGATACACTCCTCCGGCTGTATTAACTCTTCACCACACACCATGCAGACGGCAGGAAAAAAAAGATGGAAAAATTCCATTAACAGGTCATTCCGTCTCATCTGGCAGTTCATCAAGGTTCATCTTCCGCATACAGCTCAGAATTTCTTTCATTGGATATCCTCTTCCCAATGCGTAACGGATTAATTTACCGTTTATTTCAAAGTGAGAGCTTCCCTTTACAGTTTTTCTTTTGAATTCCAGTAGTGGCTGAAGCGAAGCGTTAAGTTCATTGTCGGAGAACTCAGCAAATGCAGTCTGGATTACTTCATCGGGTATTTTTTTTTGACGCAGGGAAAGTACAATCTTTATCTTGCCCCACCTATTGTAAGTCAATTTCTCGTGGATATAATTCCGGGCATAACGGGCCTCATCGATATAACGGCCCTTCTTTAAACGGAGAATAATCTGTTCTGCATTCCCATCGGAGATGCACATCCGTTGTAGCTTTTGCTGTATTTCCCACACGCAGCATTCTTTCCTTGAGCAGAGCCGGGACATTTGCAAAAACGCCTGCTCCGCGGTTGTTATTTTTTCAGGTTTGTCCATGTCCTGCAGATTTTATGGCACGAATCATCCGGGGATTTCCAGAGATATCATTTTTTATTTCCACAGCATGAAATCCTGCATCATAAAGTAATCCAGCCACTGGTTCTGCCATATTCCTGTTTATTTCGAAGTACAATCTCCCTTCGTCCTCAAGGAGCTCTCCGGCAAGAGATGTAATCCGCTCATAAAAAAGCAATGGTCGGTTATCAGGCACAAAAAGAGCTTCATGTGGTTCAAAATCGACAACATTCCGCTCCATCTGTTTCTTTTCAGATTCTGTCACATAGGGAGGATTACTCACAATGAGATTAAATTTTCCACACCGGGGAGGCGTTTGAAAGATGTCTGCGCGTAAAAAGCGGACTTCGGCACTATTCCAGGCGGCATTCTCTGCAGCAATCTCCAGGGCCTTTTCCGAGATGTCCCACGCATCTACTCGGGCATGTGCAATTTCCCTGGCCAGGGTTATTGCAATACAACCGCTGCCGGTACCTATATCCAGAATTAGACGAGTACCGTCATACGGCTCCGACACAATCCACTCGACCAGTTCTTCCGTTTCGGGACGTGGAATAAGTACATCGCCCGTAACCCTAAATATTCTTCCATAAAATTCAGTCTTGCCGAATACATACTGATAAGGTTCACCGTTTTTTAAGCGGGACAGAATATCATCCATCTTTTCGATCTGCAAACGGGATAAATGATTAATTTTGTCGTACGTGATAAGGACATTCTGTTCACCGAGGAGCTCTTCCACAATGAGGCGTGTGAGTACTGCAATTTCGGAAGAAGTATATAACCGGTTTAATTCACGGCGGATATGCTGAGTGTATTGCTGCATAATAACAATTCTGTATTGAAAGTCACTTGACAGAACAAAGATAAAAAAAATGGAAATAAATCCCGTATTTATGGAACGATGCCTTCAGCTTGCCCGCAAAGGAGAAGGCTACACCCTTCCCAACCCCATGGTGGGAGCAGTGATTGTACATCACAACCGTATCATAGGTGAGGGCTATCACAGGCAATATGGAAAAGCGCACGCAGAAGTGAATGCCATCATGGCTGTGAAAGAGAAGGCACTGCTTACCGACTCCACACTGTATGTCTCACTGGAACCCTGTTCCCATCAGGGAAAAACACCTCCATGTACCGGATTGATTATTGCCAGGAATATTCCCCGGGTGGTTGTTGCCGTGAAGGATCCTAATCCCATCGTCTCCGGCAGAGGAATTGGGATACTGAAAGAACAGGGTGTCGAAGTAGCCGTTGGGACTTTAGAGACCGGGGCGCGAGAGCTGAACAGGATATTTTTCGTAAATCAGCAGTATAAACGACCATTTGTGATATTGAAATGGGCACAGAGCAAAGATCATTTTATGGACTATGTGCGCACATCGCTCCAAGAAAAGACACCTGCGGTTATCTCCAACAGGCTCACTCAAACCCTGGTTCATAAGATCCGTACACAGGCACAGGGTATTCTTGTGGGTACCCGGACGGCAATGCTCGACAACCCGCGGCTGACTGCCAGGAAATGGTACGGGCAACACCCGGTGCGCATCGTAATAGACAGGGAAAATAAAATACCGGCTACCTCGGCCTTGTTCGACGGAACAACAGCGACAATAGTGTTCACTGCTACAGTCCGCACTGACTTGCCAAATAAGGGGATAAAACAAATTATGATGGATTTTTGCGGCGACACCAACCGGCAAATCCTTCAAAGCCTCTACCAGGAAGGAATTTACTCTTTGATTGTGGAAGGCGGGGCCCATTTGTTATCCTCTTTCATCAGGAAGAACATATGGGATGAAGCCTACGTGGAGATCTCGGATAAAAAGCTATATAATGGCACCAAAGCACCTGAAATAGAGGGGGAAGAAGTAAGTGCCAAAAGATATTTAAATTCGGTACAGTTTCATTTAAAGTGCCAAATAACTCGAAATTTTCTTTAAATATTCATTTTAATATGGTTAAAGCGAAAAATCTTTCTACTTTTGCATATCTTAAACGTGCTGTACAATATTTTTGAAACGAATGATATCCAAATATTTTTCCCTGGCATGGTTGCTTGTTCTTAACCTGTTGCTTCTCTCCTCCTGCCTGAACTCAGATGTTGAGGAGACGGAATTTTCTCCTGATGCACAAATTTATGCTTTTTCACTCTCATCTGCTACCGACACATCCGATGTATTGTCTGCCACTAAATTTACCATTGATCAGATAAACGGGAAAATATTCAACAAGGATCCGCTGCCATATTTGTTTAGGGCAGATAGTGTGTTGCTCAATATTACTGGCGTCAGCACCTACAGCCCCTATGCCTTGGTACAACTCACACTGGATCCCGACAGTACATATAATTGGATACAGTCAGACTCTGTGGCGATAGCCCGGTTAAAGAAGATCATCACAACAGCCCCCGACGGCATCACAAAAAAATCATATGAATTTCAACTGAATATATATCAGGAAGATCCCTATTTTCTTGGATGGGAGCAAAGAAGTTCCGGTTATCTGCCTGCCCCTGTTGTGTCTCAGAAAACTATCGCTCTCAAAAACCGGTTCATCACTTATTTCAATACCGGTACGGCCATACAGGCGAAGTCTGCCAACAGCAATAACGGAGCAGACTGGGCTACGGTAGCCCTGACAGGCCTTCCTTCCACACTGCAGCTTTCCTCTCTGATAACTGTCAACAATGCCGCTTACGGCCTCGACACAACCACAGGAGCGGTTTATCAATCGGCCGACGGCGCCAACTGGAGTAGGATTGTCACCGCACACACAATAAAAGCCATTTATGGAGAACTTCCTCAGGCAACCCCCGGCAATATCCTGGCTGCTGCAGAAATTAACGGTATGCTTACCTTCGTACAAACTGAAAATTTTTCCGTGTTGAAGCCTCTGAATCGACTCCCGGCAAATTTGCCGTTAAAGGATTTTTCTGCTACAAAAGTAGACATACCCACATCCTATTCAAAGTACCTTATTTTGTCGGGAGGAACTACCTCGGAGAATAAATCCAATAACAACATCTGGATTTTACTTGAAAACAACGGCGTCATCACTCATATCCTGTCAAGAATTCCGGGCACGATATCGGTCAATGGCAGCAATTTGTTTTTTTATGATAATAAACCCTATCTGATGATTACATCATCCGGAAAAAACAGTTTGATGTATTCTGACAACTCGGGTCTTGACTGGATTAAGGCAGCAGAAAATCAGGATTTTCCTTCCGGCTTTGCCGAACGGACAAACGCGTCGGTCCTGACTGATGCAGATAATTATATATGGATATTCGGCGGAATATCTGCCACGCAAACGCAACTGGCCGATGTTTGGAAAGGCAGACTCAGTAAATATGATTCTCACTGAAAAGGATTGTCACTTTTGTTGAACGTAAGATAATTTATTACCTCAATATCCGTTTTCTTGGAAACAGGATTAAAGGAATGAAGGTATGAAGATTCTGGGAATACCACTTTTTGTGATGATGACAGGCTTTTTGATGTTACCCGTCGCTTCCGGTATTTATGCTCAGGAGTATAAGTTTGAGTCAGGAGCTGCGGCAGGGATTTCTTCCTACATGGGAGACGCCAACAAGACAAGTTTCACATATCACCCGGGCATCGTTACAGGTTTACTTTTCCGGTACAATATCAATTTTCATTGGGCGTTAAAGTCAAACCTGCTGGCCGGGAGGGTCTCCGGAGATACCTGGAATACGGGAAATAACTTCCCTTCAGGTCAAAAGGCAGCTTTTCGCCGTACTTTTGCAGAAGCAGGTGTACAAACCGAATTTAACTTCCTGCCCTACAGTGACAAGTATCGGTATACGGGTACAAAACCCTATACTCCTTACCTGTTTGTCGGCGCAGGGATCACATATGCAGCGGGAGAGACTGACTATATAGGGCCAAACATGCCTTTTGGCGTGGGATTTAAAGTCAAACTAAAAAACAGATTGAATGTTGCCCTCGAATGCTCAATGCGGAAATTGTTTGCTGATGATTTCGATGTGACGCGAAAAGCGCAAACGTGGAGTTTGGATAAACCCTACGGCATTGGGAGCAGCATCATCAAAAACCAGGATTGGTATTCGATTATAATGATTTGCCTTACCTGGGACTTCGGACTGAGAGAAGATCCCTGTCACGGCAATTAACTTATTAGCCGCAAAAAAGATGTCACTATTTGAAAAAATTGATCATCGCCGTCTTCCCTCCCACATAGCCATCATCATGGATGGAAACGGGCGTTGGGCTAAAGCCAGAGGGCTGGAACGAGCCGAAGGACACCGGGAAGGCGTAAGTGCCATCAGGAGAGTGGTGGAAGCAGCCATCAGGACATCGGTCAAAACCCTCACCCTGTATGCTTTTTCTACTGAGAACTGGTATCGTCCGACGGAAGAAATAGACGGACTGATGGATTTAATAGTATATGCTATTGCCAAAGAGACAGCAGACCTGAAAAAAAACGGTGTAAGCATTGCTTCCATCGGGGATTTAAGTCGCCTTCCCGTAAATGTAAGGGAAGCACTCGAATCATGTATCCGCGAAACGGAAGGAGGACGAAACCTCAAACTGGTAATCGCTTTAAGTTATTCTTCCAAATGGGAAATTACAGAAGCTACACGGAGAATAACCGGCGATGTGATCAAAGGTGTTTTGAAAGCAGAGGACATTTCCGAAGATACCATCAGCAGGTATCTCACCACCAGCGAATTTCCCGACCCTGACCTTTTAATCAGGACGGGCGGAGAGCAGCGAATCAGCAACTTTCTGCTGTGGCAATGTGCTTACGCTGAATTTTATTTTACAGAAACCTTCTGGCCCGACTTTAGCGAGGAAGCGCTTTACAAAGCAATTCTAGACTACCAGAGCCGTGAAAGGAGATACGGTAAAACAAGTGAACAGATATAATCAGAAAAATAACCGCTACACACTGAACCAAAGACAGTCAGAGAAAAGATATATCACAATGTTGAAGAAAACATTTAATTTACTTTTATTATTCACCCTGCTTTCACAGGCGTTGTCAGTGGCGCAGACCACTGACAGTGTACATACAGCCCCCCTGGGTGAATTAAATGTCAACTACACTACTCCCCCAAAAAAATATTATATTGCCGATATCGATATTACCGGGGTGGAAGGCACCATGTATGAAGATCAGAAATTTGTGCTGGTTGGCTTTTCCGGTCTGGCAAAGGGACAGGAAATTCAGATCCCTGGTGAGGAGATTACCAATGCCCTGAAACGCTTTTGGAAGCAGGGTCTCTTTTCAGACGTAAAAATACTGCAATCTAAGGTTGAAGGTGACAGTGTCTGGATAGAGATTAGACTCACCGATCGTCCCCGTGTTGCCAACATTCGCTATTTGGGTATGAAAAAGAGCGAACAGGAGGATATCGAGAAAAAGATCGGTTTTGTAAAAGGGAACCAGATTACTCCTCCCCAGATTGACAGGGCTGAGACAATCATTAAAAGCTTTTATGAGGAGAAAGGATTCGGTGATGCCGAAGTGAGAATCTTCCAGCGACCCGACAGTACACAGAAGAATCATGTAGTGTTGGAAGTGGATGTGGATAAGAAAGAAAAGCTCAAGGTCAACAGTATCGTAATAGAAGGAAACGAAGCGCTTTCAGACAAGCAACTGAAGTGGGCGATGAAGAAGACCAACGAAAAGGGAAAAATCAGAAATCTGTTTCGCACAAAGAAATTTGTCGAAGATCTTTATGAAGCCGACAAGAAAAATATTATTACCAAATATCAGGAAAAAGGATACCGCGATGCGGAGATTCTACGTGACACCGTCTACAAACACGATGAAAAGACGGTAAATATTGAACTGCTGGTAGATGAAGGTCCCCTTTATCATATCCGCTCCATTAACTGGGTTGGTAACACGCAGTATCCATCGGCTCGTTTGGAACAACTGTTGAATATGGAACCGGGCGACGTATACAACCAAAAGAAACTGCAGGAAAGATTGGTCTCCGATGAAGATGCGGCAGTGAACCTGTACCAAAATAACGGATATCTCTTTTCAAACATAGATCCTGTGGAGATAAACATTGAGAACGATTCCGTAGATCTGGAACTTCGCGTGGTTGAGGGACCCAAAGCGACTATCAAGCGGGTTATTATTCAGGGAAATGACCGGTTATATGAAGATGTGATCAGAAGAGAATTGAGGACCAAACCTGGAGCGATATTCAGCAAGGAGGACCTGCTGCGTTCTGTGCGTGAAATTGCCCAGACAGGACACTTCGACCCGGAAGCACTCTCTGCCAATATCGGACAGGGAATAAATCCTAACCCCGAAGATGGAACTGTAGACATTACCTATCCTCTCACTTCGAAAGGAAACGACCAGATAGAATTTTCTGCCGGCTGGGGTGTGACCGGGCTGGTGGGCAAACTCAGCTTGAAGCTAAATAACTTCTCCCTGAAGAACATGCTAAATCCCTCCATGCACAGAGGTATTATCCCCCAGGGAGAAGGGCAGACCCTTGTGTTGAGCGCCCAGACGAATGGCCGTTATTATCAGTCATATCAGTTCCAGTTTATGGAACCCTGGTTTGGGGGAAAAAGGCCCAACAACCTGTCGGTGAGCGCCTATTATTCCAGATACACAGGTCTGAACACCAATTATTATTCCCAAAACAGCTATTACGATCCTTACATGTACGGATACGGTGGATATGGCGGATATCCTGGATATGGCGGTTACGGCGGTTATGGTGGTTACGGCGGTTACGGCGGTTACGGCGGTTACGGATATCAGGATATGGCAGAATATGCTTATGACCCTGATCAGGTCTTCAGCATGGTAGGTCTTTCGCTGGGTTACGGCAAACGACTCGAGTGGCCCGACGATTACTTTCAGTTCATGGCTGAACTGGGTTATCAACGTTATGGTCTTAAAAACTGGTCCTACAATCAATTTCCATTCCAGACCGGTGTGAGCAACAGCATCACCTTCGGACTCACTCTGTCGCGCATATCCACTGATAACCCTATCTACACACGGACAGGTTCCCAGTTTACGTTAAGCGTGAATGCCACTCCTCCCTTCTCTTTGTGGGACGGAAATGATTATAAAGCCATGGCATACAGTGACCCGAATAAATACAAGTGGAACGAATACCACAAGTGGAAATTGAAAATTCGTACTTTTACGCCGCTCACACCCTCCACGGTGACCCGCACTCCAGTGATGGCCACGCGTGTGGAGTTTGGTGTCCTTGGACATTACAACAAAAACAAACTGACACCCTTTGAAACTTTCGATGTGGGAGGTGACGGCATGAGTGGTTATACCAGTTCGTTCGCTACCGAAAATATTGCACTGAGAGGTTATGAAAATAACTCCATTGCCACCCAGGCTCGCGCCTATACCCGTTTAGGGCTTGAATTGCGTTATCCCTTCATCTTGGAACCAAACTCTACAATTTACGGAGTGGCTTTTCTGGAAGCCGGCAACGCATGGTATAATGTGAAGGATTTGAATCCATTCGATTTAAAACGTTCAGCCGGTGTAGGAGCACGTATATTCCTGCCGATGATTGGATTGATGGGTATAGACTGGGCTTACGGGTTTGACACTGTCTTTGGAAACGGAAGCAGACAAAGAGGAGGAAGCCAGTTCCACTTTATTATCGGACAGGAATTTTAACTGGAAGAAATGGCCCATCTCTTTTTTAATTATTTTTAGGGAGACTGTTGTAAACGTTTGTACTATAAGATCGTCTTACATAACAACAAGCAACAGCATACAAAATCCTGTGATCAACCAACCAAAATGAAAGGAGAAAACATAATGAAAAAGACTCTGTTAATAATTGGATTGTTTATATCATTTGCAATAAGCAGTACTTATGCTCAGCGATATGCGCTTATTGACATGGAATACATTCTCGACAGGATACCTGCCTATGAAAGTGCCAACAAACAGCTTGAGAGCTTAACCACCCAGTGGCAAAGCAAGGTGGACGAACAGGTTGAAGCTGTAAATGCCATGTATAAAAAATATCAGGCGGATATTGCATTACTTTCGGGAGCGGAAAAGACCAAACGTGAAAACGAAATCGTCACAAAGGAAAATGCAATTCAGGAACTGAGAAACCAGTATTTCGGTCCTCAGGGAGAGTTGTTCAAACAGCAGGAATCATTGATCAAACCCATACAGGATAATATCTACGACGCGGTAAAAGAGATTGCGGCGGAGCAGGGTTATGCGGTAGTGGTCGACAGGGCTTCTGCTACATCTATCATCTTCGCCTCACCATCTATAGATATTAGTGATCAGGTGCTTTCGAGGCTGGGCTATTAATAATAAATAGTTTATCTTTGTGACGTTTTAACCAGGAATTTTTAATAATAAATTACAAATAGAAATCATGTTAAAAAAATTATTGATCTTTTTTATTTCACTGGCTCCCATAGCAGCTGTGGCACAAGATGTGAAACTGGCATACCTTAATGCACAGGAGATTTTCTCGGCAATGCCCGAATTGGCCGGCATTGAGACGCAACTCAATACCAAGCAGGAGGAAATTTCCAAAAACGGACAAGCATTGGTTGATGAGTTCAACAAAAAATCAGAAGAATTCAATAAAACTCCTGCTTCGTCTGAGGCGATACAGCAAGATCAGCAAAAGCAACTTGCCCAGATTCAGGAAAGATACCAGGTTTACCTGCAAAACAGCCAGCAGGAGATGCAACAATTACAGCAAAAATTGCTGGAACCGGTCAACAAAAAAATTGCCGATGCTATCAAAGCAGTGGGAGATGAAAACAAATATACTTTTGTTTTCGATGTCTCCACCATGCAATCACCTATTGTGTATGTGAGCCCCACAGCTACAAATATTACATCCAATGTAAAGACCAAACTGGGTCTGAAGTAAAACTGACCCACGTACAAAACCCGAAAAAGGCAGCTCTTCGCTGCCTTTTTCGGGTTTTGCATAATAACACTACATCCCTTTAATCACCAGCAGCGGCGTATCGGAATGAAATAACATCCTGCGGGCAATACCGGGGTTGAACATTCTCGCAAAGATGTTTCTACGGGAACTCGATAAAGAGATTATGTCAATATTTTGCTCTTTCACAAATTTATCGATAGACTCCTCCATCCCTTCATTATGCTCAATCAGCCTGTATTCGGTCTGCAATTGAGGGTATAAATCAGAAAAACGTTTCTGAATACCCGATAGTTTTATTTCATTCCATACATCTTCCTTTTTTGCAATATGGGTGAGATATACTTTTACCGGATATTTCTTCAGGAAACGCATCATAATATCGAAAGCCTTGAATTCACGCTCCTGAAAATTGGTCAGAAAAACAATGTTCTTCATTGCTGAAAGATCTCTGGCCTTTGCACCCTCGGGAATGGCAAATATTGGTGTCCTGCAGCCTTCCATTACCTCTGCAGTCACACTGCCGATCAGATCGAGCTCTTTGGCATTCTTTCCCCTTGTGCCCATTACAATGGCCGTAGGTCGCATCTTTTTAGAGTAGGAAATAATCTCTTCTTCAGGAAGACCTTCCAATAGCACCGTCTGATAGGAGACTCTCGGAAGTGTTCCTGCTGTTATTTCCATTTCTATTTTTTTAACCAGGTTCTGCATCTCGCTCTCCGTTTTGCTTTTAATATCCTGGTAAATTTCTTTGTCGGTTGCCTGTAAGGTAAAAGAGTCGCCAAAAGGTATTGCACCCGGGTAAAAAGGTGTAAAAAAAGCGTGCAGGAGTTTCACCTTACAATCCAAGTCCTGTGCCAGACGAAAGCCAAATTCACATGCCGCAAGAGAGTATTCGGAAAAATCTACCGGCACAAGAATTTCTTTTCTTATCTCCCGTTCCAGTTCTTTATCTGCCTGGGATGTAAAATCAACCTTTTCAATTATACGGAGTGCCTCAGAAAGGTCGGTTTCATTTATGCGTACACGCACGTTACCGGGAATAACTGGATCAATCATCTTAATTCCATGTATCACTGCCGGAATACCTTCCGACTCAAGGATAGATTTTAAGATGTGGGCTTTTTCATAGGAATGAATGGCCACAGTAACCAGTTTTTCATCGTGCGAATTTTTCTTTTTACCATCTTTTTCCATACTTGTATATTCTTTGCGTGTCCATGGATTGTAACCATAAACAACGGGTTGGGACAAAGACCAGGTAACCCCACATCCGGCTGTCTCTGCATAAAATACCGGGTTACCTCCTATTTTTAATCTACTTCTGTCGTTTCAACAGCATCGGGTTGAGGATAATCTTCAAGTCCGAGTATTCTCAACGCTTTATCAAAAATTGTGGTATCGTCGAGCACAACAATACCACCATTTGGTCCGGGTTCAATGTGTATTCCCACACTTTTCCCTTCCTTGTAGTTGTATCCACCAAAATAATTCCGGACTGTTTCAGGTTTCATATCCAATTCCGCAGCTATTTGGTGGATACTACCATCAGGGAGTTTGTCTTTCAGTTCTCGCAACTCATTAAAAGTAATTGTTCTTGCCATGGCTTTTTATTTTTATGTTGATAATACATTCAGGATTCATTTCGTGCCCTAAACTTACACAAAAAAAAAGATATCCCAAACTATTTCTAAAAATATTTACGAAAATGTTTCGTATCTGTCAATAGAACATATTCAATGAGGTAAAGTTGCTAAAAATGAACTAAAAATAATCAAGACAAGAAGATAGGAGGGAATAAAAATGGATAAAAGGTGAGCGTGCGGACGACTATATAGAGGGATATTTTTCGATTCTGGAAGATGTAGCAGAAAAGACCTCGTTAAACGAAGCAGCTCATAAAACAGATAACCCAGTACTGAGCCTGCTATCATACCGGCCAGAATGTCAGAAACAAAATGTACGCCAAGATAAATACGGGTATAACTGTTCAGCAAGGCCCATAATAATACAACGATTGTTGTCCGGCGATACCTGAAGAGCAGACTCAGAAAGACAGCCAGTCCGAAACTGTTTGTCGCATGGCTGGAAATAAAACCAAAGCGGCCTCCCCGGTAACCGTTCACAATGTCGACCAGTTCCTTGAAGTCGGGATGATGTGTGGGTCGAAAACGCTCGAACAATGGTTTGAAGAATGAAGACGCCAACTGATCGCATGCGGCAAATAGCAAGATAAAAAACAGGGTTACCAGCAAACCATCTTTCCAGTTGGTTTTATAAAAGAAGAGAAAAATAATGAACAAAAAAAGAGGTATCCATACCAGCCTGCCACTCAGCATCCACATCACATTGTCAATAAATTGCGAATCGCTGCCGTTTAGTGCAAAGAACAAGTTTCGTTCCAACGGCAACAGTCTGTCTATGGCCTCATTCATATAATCTCCACGTTTTGTTTTGATGTCCAACCCACGCTGCCGTTTGCAATCTCAATTTCGTACCAGTTGGCATCGCTACTCCTGACCTTCACTTTTGTTCCTTCATGCAGTTCAAAAAGAGCGTTGCTGTTTTCGTCGGGTGATGCATTTACCCGGGCTGCTCCCGTCATGACAATCGCATAATTTCTGTGAATACGTTCGCTTTTTTGACTGAAGGCAAATATATTTGTCATAATCATCAGAACAAAAAGCACAATGCCTGTATAAAAGGCACTTTTCCTGATCCACAGAATGCGAATAAAAAGAAAAACTCCCACTGTTATTAAAAAAAGAATAAAAAACATGATGCCAATATTTGCCCATGCATTGGAGTTGTATAGGTTACGTACAGCGTGAAACCAGTTTGTGATAAACAAGTCACCTGCTGTGTTAATACGATCTACAGTCCTGTTTCTGGCAAAACGAAGATTGTGTCGTATATCGCCGTCGCCGGGATCCAGCAGGAGAGCCCTTTCATAGTTCAAAATAGCCTTACCTGTTTTATTGTCTCTGAAATAAGCATTGCCAAGATTAAAATAAAGTTGCGCCGACTCCTTATTTTCGCGGATACCTTGTGTTACGAGCTGTTCGTACAATTCAATACTTTTTTTGTAGTCCTGATTCCTGTATGCCTGAGCAGCCTCGCTTTCCTGCCCCCACACCCTGATGCTTGCAGGAAAAACAAACAGTAGTATAAGTATAAATTGGAATGGTTTCATACGATTTTTTCACTCTTTACTTTCACAATTATCTTACTCTTTTTTTCAACTTATTCTCCATCTCACCTATTGTCTCCACAGTAGCCTGATAAATCCGGTCCATGCCGGCATCACTCTCTGCAGGGGCATAACGGGCAAACTCACAGGTATCGAGAATCTGCAAGAACCTGCCTGCAAGCTCTTCGCTGACACCCTGTTTTGATAATTCCGACTCAATATTGTGTTTAGAAAGCCGTGCCACAGGAATGGAGAGCTTGTCACTGAAATACCCCCATAGTGCTCGCAACACTTCATCATAGAACTTCTCCTTGTCGTGCTCCCTGAGGTATTTTCCTGCCATTTTCAATCGTTTTATGGCCATCTTGTTGGCCTTCTTTGTACGCATCAGCGCAACATTTGCATTTTCCCGCGCCTGCTTCCGGTTGATCACGAAAAATAAAACCAGCAATATCAGAGGAACCAGATACCACAACCAGTATGCAAAAGACCCTGCAAAAAATTCTGTGCGTGAGAGATAGATCGGATCACCAGTCTTCAGAAAGCGTATATCCTGCTCTACCTCTACATCCTGCCGGTTTACAAAGTTACCAGCGGCACTTCCGGGATCTCCTTTGGCTATCTGTAAATTGTATTGGGGTGTGGTCAGCGTTTTATAGCTGCTTGTCCCGGGGTCAAAATAGGTAAATTCCACAGATGGTATTGAATAACTTCCCTCATACCGTGGGATAGCCATATAGGAAATCTTCCGGATGCCGGTAAGCCCGTTTGTAGTTGCATTCAACGCGTTATCAACGGCGGGGTCATACAATTCAAAATTATCGGGAAAAGCAATCTCGGGGTTGCGTATAAGCTTTATGTTACCTGTACCGGAGATCTCAAGTGTAAGAGTAAGCGCCTCGTTGGCTTTGATTTTTTCAGAGCTGATGGATGAATTCAGCGTGAAGGTCCCTACCGCATTGGCAAAACCGGCCGGTTTGTTAGGGGGCAATGGTTTCACATTAATTGTCAAGGGATTCGTCGTCAGATTTTTCTTCACATCTGCCATTACCTCCTGTGAACCAAAAAAAGTGGAAACGCTCTTTCCCGAAGGAACGGAGAAGACCATTTCAATATTGCCGGCAGGGATGGTTATCTGACCCGAACGCTGCGGGAAGAGCAACGTTTTTCTAAGATCTGCCGTATAATAGTTCCTGTCGTTGTAACGCTCCATCTGGAGCTGCTGATTCACCGGCAAGGGTATCTCCTCAACCATGAATCCTTCAAATTCGGGGAATTGTATTTTTCCGAAATTCACAATGTTCAATGTAGTGTATAGACGGAAGGTAACGGTGAATCCTTCCTGTTCATAGAGGCTGTTTTTGGAAACAATAGCCCTTATAAATGCATCACGCGCAGAGACGGTACCTGCAGTAGCACGCTCACCCTGTTGTCTTTCGCCCGGCACGGCACCCCGCGATGATGCTTTATCGGGCGGAAGCACGGTGATCTGAAGCGTATTAGATTGATAGTGGCTTCCATCCACAGTAATTGACGCTGCAGGAATGGTGAATGACCCCGTTTTCTTCGCCGCAAGAATATATGTATAAGTTACCGAGCTCTCGGAAGTAGTCTTTCCGTTGACAGTACGCTGACTGTAGCTGGTGGAAGTACTGGGTCCGAAGAGAAGGTCGAAGTCGGGCATATCGGGCATACGCAGATCTCTTCCCTCCTTATTCAACACATAACTTAACCTGAATTGCTCTCCCTGTACAACCGTCGCAGGTGCCGCAGCCTTGAATGTCACCTGCGCTTCCGACACGGTTACCTTGCCCGTGAACAAGAGTGTCACGAAAAAAAGGAAAATCATGCCGTGTTGTTTCTGATTCATTTGTATCACACTACTACCAGTTTTTATTGTTTCTTCTGTTATTCTCAGCCTGTTCCTCCCTCTCCTGGGCTTTAATCTGCTGAACCTTATCCTGAGTCTGCTTCTCATCCTGTTCTATGGCCTGAAGTAACTGACGCGCATTGTCACGCGACATCTGTTCCGGCTGTTCCGACTGCTCTGCTTTCTTCTCCTTATCATTCTGATTCTGTGGAGTTTGGTTTTGCTGATTATTATTTTGTTGTTGTTCCTGTTTCTGCTGCTCCTGCTCTCCCTCGCCCTGATCCTGTTGCTCCTTATCCTGTATCATTTTCTGTACGACAGCCAGGTTGTAGCGTGCTTCATCGTCCTCCGGATTCAGTCTCAATGCCATTTTGTAAGCTTCCATTGATTTTTGCAGTTCTTTCTTTTGCAACATGGCATTTCCGGTGTTATACCAACCAGCAGAAGCCTCCGTAGGATTTTCCTGTTCCAATGAGATGAAATGGTTATACTGTTCAATGGATTTATCCCACTCTTTCCGCTTATACAATGTGTTTCCAAGATTGTAGTTTGCCTCCCGGGACGAGGGATTTCCCTTCACCGCATTTTCATAAGAGGCAGTGGCTTCCGAATATTTCTGCTGACTATATTCCTTGTTTCCTTTACGGATATTTTTACGCACTTCCTTTTGCGCGGAAACGGACAAGGGAAAGAGCATCAGCAACAATAATAATCCATATTTTACAAACAGTCTGTTCATTTTCTTTTCATTTTTTTACGGTCATATTCCTCTCCGGCTCCGGTCAATCACTCGCCGGTTCTTAAGCTGAGTACTGACGGCTTATTTAAAGAGTTTCACATTTCTGAACAAGCGGTTTTTCTTATCATATACAAGAATCTCAATCAACAGGATAATCAGCATCATCCAGGCGAGAAAGGGAAATTTCTCATCGTACTCCGAATAGGAGAGACTGGTTGACTTTCCTGTTTCAAGCTCATCGAGTTGTGTTTCAAGTGCACGGATCGCCGTGTTAGAGTTATCGGCGCGCACATAAAATCCTTCTCCATTTTGTGCTATCTCCATCCCCATTTGTTCATTCAGGCGTGAGACTACTACATTACCCTCATTGTCAGTCATGAAATTACTTCCATATTCAAGTGAGGGCACGGGAGAACCGTCGGGAGAACCTATTCCAAGCACATTTACCATCACACCGGCCTTTGCCGCATCGGCGGCCGCTGACGCCGCATCACCCTCGTGATCCTCCCCATCAGTAATAATCACCATGGCCTTGCTGATATCTTTGTCGCTCGAGAAGGAACTCACTCCAAGACGGATCGCCTCACCGATGGCCGTTCCCTGAATAGGAACAAGGCTCGGGTCAATAGTATTCAGGAATATTTTTGCCGATTGGGTATCCGACGTGAGTGGCATCTGTACGAATGCTTCTCCGGCGAAGACAATCAAAGCCACCCTGTCATTTCTCCGCACATCAATAAGGCGCGACAGGATTTGTTTTGCACGCGACAACCTGTCGGGTGAGACATCTTTGGCAAGCATAGAGTTGGAGACATCCATAGCAATCACCAGCTCTATGCCCTCCTTCTCCACTTTTTCCACTTTGGTACCAAACTGAGGGCGTGCAATCATGAAAATGCCCGTACAAAGCACTGCAAAAATGAGCCAGAATTTGAGGTAAGAACGTTTTAGCGATAATTCAGGCATCATCATCTTGAGCGTGGAAAGGATACCCATCTTTTGTACTGCTTTACGCTTTTTGATGTTCAGGTAGATGTAAACCGCCAGCAACAAAGGCATGGCAATGAACAACCATAAATATTCCGGATTTCCGAATCTAAACATGTCTCTACTTTAACTTTTTACCCTTCTATTTCCCCGGGTATTTATGGGATACTTCTCAACCAGGTTCTTCTCAACAATAACTCAATCAATATCAACCCCATGGCAAACAATGCAAAGGGAAGGAATAATTCCTGGCGCCGGGTCACATTCTGGACGCTGATCAGATATTTTTCCATTTCATCAATCTCTTCATATACCTGACGGAGCCCTTCTGTATCCTGCGCCCTGAAGTATTGCCCCCCGGTCATGGCAGCGATCTCAGTGAGTGTTTTCTCATCGATATCCACCGGCATATTCTGCATTCTGATACCATACGGCGTATTCACCGGCGTGGGAGCCATCCCCTTGGTGCCCACACCTACCGTGTAGACACGGATCCCGTATGAACGGGCCAGATCGGCTGCTGTAAGCGGCGCTATTTGTCCGCTATTGTTTGTCCCGTCGGTGAGCAAGATCACCACACGCGAGTCGGAATCACTCTCTTTCAGCCTGTTCACGGAAGTTGCCAATCCAAGTCCGATGGCAGTTCCATCTTCAATCATTCCAAAATTAATCTCGTTCAGCAGGTTCAACAGCACTTTATGATCAGTGGTAAGCGGACACTGCGTGAAACTCTCACCGGCAAATATCACCAGGCCGATGTTGTCATTCTTCCTGTCTGTTATAAACTCAGCCGCCACCTTTTTGGCAGCCTGCAGCCTGTCGGGTTTCAGATCCTGAGAGAGCATAGATCCTGACACGTCCAGTGCCATTACAATGTCTATTCCCTGTGTTTCGGTCTCTTCCCAGCTGCTGACCGATTGTGGTCTGGCAATCACGATAATGACCAGTGCGATGGAAATCAACCGCAATACAAACGGCAGATGTCGCATGTAGACCCTGAAATCGGCCTTCATCCCTTTAAAAGCATTTGTAGATGCCAGCTTAAAGGAAGCCTGTGTCTTCGACAGCCGTATCATATACCACACAATCAGCGGTACGAGCAGCAGCAATAGATAGAGATATTCAGGATGCAGAAATTCCATGCTTTTTACTTACTCTTTGCGGTACCCTGTTCCGGCACCTCATTGTTTTCTTTTTGTAGTTCCTCTTTTTCTGGAACCGGATCAGGCTCTCTGGTCTGGTTCACGAAGAAATAGGCATTCACCATACTAAGGTCGTTCTCATCTGGATAGGGTTTGTACCTGGCAAATTTCACCAGATCGGCAGTAGAAAGAATCTGTTTCAAGTTGTTGTAAACTGATTCTCCCTCCAACAGCTTGCGCATCTCATTCAAAATTTCACCGGAAGTCATCTCCATGGCATTGATTCCTTCCCGCTCAAACAGATAGCTACGAAGAATATCAGTAAGTCTGCTGTAAAATTCCTTTTCCCTTCCCTGTTGCCATATTTTCTCCTCCTTCAGCTTGTCCAGCTCCCTGATAGCCCGCACATGTGCCGGTAGAATCACCGGTGGCTTGAAAATATAACCTTTGCGTTTCTTCTTTAGTATCAACCAGATAACAAGTCCGATAAATGCAACAAGCAACATGATACCCAGCACGATCCAGAGGATCCACAAATAATCGGTCCACACGAAAGGCGTTTTCCGTACAGGTTTTATGTCGTGTAGCTTCAACTGTTCAAAATCGATGGAATCAGTCTCTCCCTTATTTATTTTCTCCAGATACGCCAGCGTGGAATCCAATAGCTGGGGTGAGGTCACTTTCAGTCCAAACGAGTTTGAATAGATGGTGTCCGTACCATCGAAAACCGACATGTGGGGAATATGATACAAGGTAGAATCAAAAGAGGTAACGACATACTTGAAATTCAGTGTCATTACATTATTCTCCACCGTGGTGTCGGGAGGAAGCATAGCAATCACTTCAATGCCGGGAACAATCTCTTTCTCGAACACAGGAAAAAGTATGGTTTGGTCTTTAGGCGTAATCACCTTCAGATTAATCAACGCCTGCTCACCTATTAGAATCTCCGTCGGTTGCACTGTAGCCTGTACCGAGGCACGTTGCGCAGTCACCGAAAGCGACAGTGAAATACCACACACCATCAAGGCAGTTTTCAGCATAAAACAGATATGATATCTTATCCTCTTCACTTTTACTTTCTTTGCTGGAATAATTGCAATAATGCCCTCACATAATCACTTTCGGTGGAAACAGATACGCTGTCCACGCCACTCTGCCTGAATGCATAATTCATGTTGTTTCGCAAACCGTTCCACCAGTTTTGATAGCTTTCTCTTACCTTTCGCGACGAAGTGTTTATCCACCGCTCTTCTCCCGTTTCGGGGTCTCTCACTTTCATTAGCCCAACAGGAAGAAGCTCCGTACTCAACTGGTCATAGACCTGAATGGCAACCACATCGTGTTTTCGATTGGCTATCTGCAGTGCTTTTTTGTAATCATCGGAATCGATGAAATCCGAAATCAGGAAGGTTGTGCACCGCTTCTTGATAGCATTGGTCATATAACGAAGCGCCATATTCAAATCTGTGCCACTGCTCTCTGGAGTGAATCCCAGTATCTCGCGGATGATGAACAGGATATGTTTTTTTCCTTTTTTGGGGGGAATAAATTTCTCCACCTTGTCGGTAAAAAAGAGGACTCCTATCTTGTCGTTGTTCTGTATGGCTGAAAAGGCCAGTGTGGCAGCAATCTCCGCCACCATATCCCGCTTAAGCACCTTGCGGGAACCAAAGCCCAGGCTCTCCGACACGTCAATCATCAACATCACGGTGAGCTCCCGCTCCTCTTCGAATATCTTTACATAAGGGCGATTGTATCGCGCGGTCACATTCCAGTCGATATCACGCAGATCATCTCCGTACTGATACTCCCGCACTTCAGAAAAAGCCATACCACGCCCCTTAAAAGCGGAATGATACTCGCCGGCAAATATGTTACGGGAGAGGCCACGCGCTTTTATTTCGATGTGTCGTACTTTTTTTAATAGATCGGTCGTCTCCATTTGAATCTTACCCTCTTCATGAGGATTTTTCATTTGAACTGCACTTGTTATACTGAATCACCCGACTCGAGCGTTTAAGGCACCTCTACTTTATTCAGAATCTCACTGATGATCTCTTCGGAGGTGAGATTGTTGGCCTCTGCTTCATACGTGAGCCCGATACGATGCCTGAGGACATCGTGGCACACAGCCCGGATATCCTCCGGAATCACATAACCGCGTCGTTTGATAAATGCAAAAGCGCGTGCAGCCAGCGCCAGGTTAATGGACGCGCGCGGTGACCCCCCGAAACCGATCATCTCCTTGAGGTTGCCCATTCCATACTGATCGGGAAAACGGGTAGCAAACACAATGTCCACGATGTATTTACCGATTTTTTCATCGATATACACTTCACGTACGACCTTGCGTGCTTCTAAAATTGCGTTGGTAGAGATCACTGCCTTATCGATGGTCACCGGTTCAAAAATATTCTGTTGAATAATCTGTTTTTCTTCTTCTTTCGACGGATAGGAGATCACCACCTTCAGCATAAAACGGTCTACCTGCGCTTCGGGAAGCGGATAAGTACCTTCCTGTTCAATCGGATTCTGCGTGGCCATCACGAGAAAGGGATCGGGCAGTTTATAGGTTTGTTCGCCAATCGTAACCTGCCTTTCCTGCATCGCTTCAAGCAGGGCACTTTGCACCTTTGCCGGAGCACGATTTATTTCATCGGCCAGCACAAAGTTGGCAAATACAGGACCATGCTTCACGAGGAATTCTTCGTTACGCTGGCTATATATCATGGTTCCTACGACGTCTGCAGGCAACAGGTCGGGCGTAAATTGAATACGGCTGTAACCGGCATCGATTAACTGAGCAAGCGTTTTTATGGCCAGCGTCTTTGCCAGACCGGGGACACCCTCGAGCAAAATATGACCATCGGAAAGCAGTCCGATCAGCAGAGATTCCACGAGGTGTTTCTGTCCTACGATTGTTTTGTTCATCCCGGTCACCAGCGTTTGCACGAAAGCGCTCTTCTGTTCAATACGCTCATTGAGTTCTTTGATATCGACTACTTGGCTCATATTTTTAGACTGTTAATAATGGATTCTTGTTATGGGGTACAAAAATAGAAATGTTAAAGCGGTTTCGATAGGAAACGCCGTTAAAAATGTTTAAGTATTCCGGCAGAATGTGCAACAAATGTTTGCAATACAGCCATTCGTGTGTAACCATTTACCGGATTACCGGTATACCATCCCGAAAATGGCAGCGAAGGCATTTTTCATCACGTCGGAGACAGCTTGAAAATCCACGTTTCTACCCAGCTCCTTCTGCATGGATGTAACGCCCCTGTCGGTGAATCCACAGGGATTGATGTAATTGAAATAGGAAAGGTCACTGTTCACATTCAAAGCCAGTCCGTGCATCGTTACAAAGCGACTGGCCCTTACTCCGATGGCACATATCTTTCTTGCCCTGTCCGGCAGAGCGGGATCTAACCATACTCCCATTGCCTTTTCATCTTTTACACCTAAAATACCGAAGGATTTCAATGTTTCAATTACCACATCTTCCAGTAGAGAGATATATCGTTTGATACCAATCTGAAAATTCTCAAGGTCAATGATCGGATAAGCTACCAGCTGACCCGGACCGTGGTAAGTAATGTCTCCTCCCCGGTCGATTGCATGCAGATCGATATTCCGGCTTACACACAGGTTTTTGGCGATCAGCAGATTCCGTCTGTCACCGCTTTTTCCGAGGGTGTAAACATGTTCGTGTTCGCAAAAAAGCAGGTACTGATGCTTATTTTCTTTCCTTTCCAGTTTGTTACGGATAACCTGTTGAAACAGCTTTTCCTGATAATCCCATGCCTCCTTGTAGCGGATTCTTCCCAGATCTTCAAAAATTACTGTCTTTCCCATAAAGCACCTTTTTCAACTGGCTCATTATCATATTGGCTCATTGGCACATTGAATTAAATATGTTTCTCCGCATGATAGGAGGAACGTACCAGCGGACCACTTTCGACGAATTGAAATCCTTTCTCCAGACCGATTCTCTTGTATTCCTGAAACTGTTCGAGTGAGACATATTCTTTTACGGTCAGGTGTTTGCGGGTGGGTTGCAGGTATTGGCCAATTGTCAGGACTTTGCACCCCACACTCCTCAGGTCGTCCATTGTCTCGATGATTTCCTCGGGCGTTTCTCCCAGGCCGACCATGATTCCTGATTTTGCCTTCACCTTGCCGTGTTTCGCAATTGTTTCAATTGTTTTCAGGCTCACGTCGTATCTGGCGCGGCTTCGCACTTTCGGCGTCAGTCTTCTCACCGTTTCCATATTGTGTGATACGATGTTGGGACCAGCATCAATCACAAGGTTTATATGTTCGGCGACCCCGTTAAAATCGGGGATCAACGTTTCAATGGTCACCCGCGGGTTTCTCTCCTTCACACGTTGCACCGTTTTCGCCCACAACGCTGCACCACCATCGGGCAGATCGTCCCTGTCGACACTTGTCAGCACCACATGCCGGAGTTTCATTCCCTCAATGGTATCTGCCAGTCGGTCCGGCTCATTCCAGTCGACAATTCCCTGCGGGCTGCCTGTTTTTACGTTACAAAATCTGCAGGCGCGGGTACAGATATCTCCCAGTATCATGAATGTAGCTGTTCCCCTGCCCCAGCATTCCGCCAGATTGGGACACTTGCCACTCACACAAATGGTATGTAGTTGTTTTCTTGCGATAATCTCTTTTACATCCAGGTATTGTTTTCCCTGAGGCAGGGAAATCTTCAGCCATTCAGGCTTTCTCGCCATCAACTCTGGTTTACTCTCCATAATGATTATTCCTTAAATGCCATGACCTTGTTAAAAAGCATCATAATCTGCATTTTCTCTTCCGGACACGACAACATGTGATTCAATAAAATGTCAATACAAAGGCAAAAGTACGATATTCTTTGAATATTTCTAATTATCATCGCATATAGGTTCATTAAATTTGGATTTTTCCCGTATTTATCATCACAGGCATATCCCTCCCACTCCTAACTATTTTTAAACAGTTACTATTCTGTTTATAACAGCAAAAAATTCTATCTTTGCCATCAAAACGCCACGAAACAAAGTAATTTGAAATTCCAACTGCTACATACCGACCCGAAGACGAATGCCAGGGCCGGGCTCATTACCACCGACCACGGCGTGGTACAAACACCGGTTTTTATGCCTGTCGGCACTGCAGGCAGTGTGAAGGCGGTACATATCAGTGAACTGAAAGAAGACATAGGGGCTCAGATCATTCTGGGTAACACCTATCACCTTTATCTCAGGCCGGGACTTGAAATTCTGCAACAGGCAGGCGGCCTGCACCGGTTTAACAGCTGGAACAAGCCGATGCTGACCGACAGCGGTGGTTTTCAGGTTTTCTCATTGACAGACAACAGGAAACTCTCGGAAAAAGGAGCTGAGTTTCAGTCTCACATCGACGGATCACGCCATTTCTTTACTCCCGAGAAGGTAATTGATATCCAACGCGTCATCGGCGCCGACATCATGATGGCTTTTGATGAGTGCACACCCGGCGACGCGGATTATGCCTATGCAAAAAAATCGCTTGAACTTACGGAACGGTGGCTCGACCGTTGCCTGACACGCTTTGGCGAGACAGAATGCCCCTACAACCACAGCCAAGCGCTCTTTCCCATTGTGCAGGGCTGCGTTTATCCCGATTTGCGACGCCGGGCGGCAGAGAACGTGGCTTTAAAAGATGCGGACGGCAATGCCATTGGCGGTCTGGCTGTGGGTGAACCCACCGAAAAAATGTACGAGATGGTGGAACTCGTGAACGAGATTCTGCCACCCGACAAGCCACGCTATCTGATGGGAGTGGGTAAGCCGGAGAATATCCTTGAGGCCATTGAACGCGGCGTGGATATGTTCGATTGCATCATGCCTACCCGTAACGGCCGCAACGGACAGATATTCACCAAGCAGGGAATCATAAACATGCGAAATGAAAAATGGAAAAACGATTTCTCCCCGATAGAGGAGGGGGGAGCATCGTTTGTGGACACACTCTACAGCAAGGCGTACCTGCGGCACCTTATCAATGTAAACGAGATACTGGGCCTACAGATCGCATCCATCCACAACCTGGCATTTTACATATGGCTGGTGGAAGAAGCCCGGCAACAAATTATTGCCGGGAACTTTTCAACATGGAAACCAAAGATGATAGAAAACGTCACAAGAAGGTTATGATAAAAAGAGATAATCCACTGGTAATTAAGCGTCTGGATCGATATATCATCAAGAAGTTTCTGGGCACCTATATTTTCATGATTGTACTCATTATTTCCATTGCGGTGGTTTTCGACATCAATGAAAAAATTGATAAGTTCATGACCCATAACGCCTCGTTGCGTGATATTATCTTCGATTATTATCTCAACTTCATACCTTTCTACACCAATCTTTTCAGCCCTTTGTTTGTCTTCCTTGCAGTGATCTTTTTTACCTCCAAGATGGCACTCAACTCTGAAATTACAGCCATACTATCTAATGGTATTAGTTTCAGACGATTAATGAAACCTTATATGATCTCGGCACTTGTTATCGCTACCTTCTCTTTTGTTTTCGGTAGCTATGTGATTCCGCCGGCCAATGCCACACGCATCGAATTTGAACAGAATTATATAGATCCACGCAAGAAAAAAACAGGCGACCGCGATATCCAGTTTAAAGTGGGTCCGGGTACCATTGTTTACTTCGGTAATTTTGACATGTCGAGCAAGACCGGTTATTACTTTTCCATCGATCACTTTGACAGCCTTCAACTGGTGTCGCGACTAACAGCCCAGTCGATCCGTTACGACTCGGCCTTTCAGTGGACCATCAACAACTATCAGATACGAGACTTCGACGGCCTGAAAGAAACCATTACCAAGGGCACTTCCATCGATACCATCCTGCAGATTGTGCCAAACGACTTCATCATCGCCAACAGTGACCAGCAGATGATGACTTCGCCTCAGCTGCGCAGCTATGTGAAAAGTCAGAAAGAGCGCGGTATGGGCAATATCCAATCATTTCAGATTGAATATCACTCCCGCATCGCTTCAGTTTTCTCGGCCTTTATCCTCACCATCATCGGCGCCGCACTCTCGGCACGAAAAGTAAAGGGAGGTATGGGTTTGAATATTGGTATCGGGCTGGCGCTAAGCATGGCTTACATTCTCTTCATGACGGTGAGCTCCACCTTCGCTGTGAAGGGAGGCATGAGCCCTTTCATCGCTGCGTGGATACCCAATATTATTTTCATCCTCATTGCATTGTATCTCTACAAGCGGGCGCCAAATTAAAAAACGGCAAGTGACCAGTGACCAGTGTTCAGTGGCATACATGCCTGCTTACCACTCCAAGTCCGAAATTTACTTCTGCAGAGATGATTACTGATTGATGACAGCTAAAAAAATTAAATTATGAACCGAACTTTACTCATTTTCCTGTGGATGGCCTCCGCAACACTCTTGCAGGCACAGAACCGATATCCCGTCATTGTAATAGAAACCAACTACGGCACCATGAAGGCGATGCTGTACGACGACACGCCACGACATGGCGACCACTACCTGAAACTGATCAGGGAGGGATACTTCAACGGAACACTTTTTCACCGGGTGGTAAAGAACTTTGTGATTCAGGGCGGTGCTCAGGACTCACGCAACGCACCTGCCGGCATACAAATAGGAAGTGGACGTACCGACATGGAGCTGATGCCTGAATTCCGCGAGAACAGGTTTCACAAAAAAGGAGCATTGGCTGCTCCCCGAAAGGGCGACAACGAGAATCCGCAAAAAAAATCAGATGCCTCCCAGTTTTATCTCGTCCATGGAAAGGAATACACGCAAGGTAAGCTCGATACCATGGAAATGGCTGTGAATGTCCCCATAAAAAACCAGCTTATCCGTACCCACTATGCGCCACACAAGGAGGAGCTGGCCCGTTTGAAAGATAGCAACCCGAGAGGTTTTAACGCACTGCTCGACTCCCTGTTGGGGGTAGTGGATTCACTCTATGCACTGGCACCGGGAAAATTCTTTCTGCCGGAAGGTCTGAAAGAGGCTTATACTACTTACGGTGGTCTTCACCACCTCGATGGAGAATATACAGTCTTTGGCGAGGTGACCGAGGGACTGGATGTGATCGATAAAATCGCAGCCCTGCCTGTAGACGGCAACAGTCGCCCTATAAGCGACGCGAAGATCATCCGGATTTATACAGAGTAGGTTTTGTGACAAAAAAATATTACAATAAAGAAAGTATTTTTTATTGTTGACCGGATTGACTATCTCTCTTTTCTTGTATATTTTATCGACTACCAAATAATTACTCAATGTTCTTTCGCACCTCGCTGAGAAACCTCTTCATGCCCTCGCTATCTTTCTGCTCCACGATGGCCAGCAACTCCCTGAGCCTCTCCCTTATGTTGATCAGCTGACCGGGAGTGTAGGGATTAAACAGGATTTCGCTAAGGAGGAAGTCATCTTCCGAAAGCAATCCCTGCGCAATATTCATGTGTTTTTTGAAGGTGGTGCCTGGTGCATCCTGGTGTTTCATCACCGACGCAAACACCAGTGTTGAGGCAAAGGGGATAGAGAGGGAGTAGGCAATGGTCTCATCATGCTCCCTGAACGAATATTCAAATACATTCAATTTGAGATGATGATAGAGATCCCTGAAAAAAACCTTGCCTAGATGGGATGATTCCGAGATGATGATGGCACTCTGTGTGCTCAGGTCGCTCAGGCTGGCAAAGGTAGGGCCAAACATGGGATGGGTGGAAACATAAGAACGGGTACGCTCTTTGTAGAATTCCTCCAGACCCGTTTTTACCGAGGCGATATCGCTCAGGATGCAGCTAGCAGGCAGGTAAGGGAGCACCGATTCGAAGGCGGGAATGGTGTACTTAAGCGTGGCGGCATTGATGACCATTTCCGGAGCAAATGCTTCCACTTCCGCTGCAACTGTCATCCGCTGTGTGTTATAGATAAAACGCAGCTTTCTGGGATCTGTATCCAGCACAGCCACCTCGTGATCAAAACTGAGCACATCGGCAAAGAATGATCCCATTTTGCCGGCTCCAAGTATCAATATCTTCATCTGTTGACTATTATTCAATCGTTATTTGGTTGTTTTTCTCCCGCTCCATAATTACCATTTGTTGACGCACCGATTCGGAATGGATGGCCTCAAGCACCTTTTTAATGAATTCGCCCGACATTTCCATCCGTTCACCCTGGTAAGCACGGTCGGTCAGTATCTGGTCGTAACGTTGCGTCTGCAGGATGGGCATGTTGTGCTCCAGTTTATAATGCCCTATCTCACGTGAGACACGCATACGCTTGGCCAGTAACTGCAAAAGGTCGTTGTCGAGGTCGTCGATCTGATCGCGCAAAACCGACAAATCTTCGGTGGTCTGGGTGGTATCACGGATCACCAGATTCTGAAGAATTTCTTTGAGCACTGCCGGAGTAACCTGCTGTGCCTTATCGCTCCATGCTTCATCGGGAGAGCAGTGCGATTCGATGATTAATCCGCTATAATTAAGATCCATCGCCTGCTGGCTTAACTTCTGTATAAGATTACGTGCTCCGCCAATGTGACTTGGATCACAGAGAATGGGCAGCGTGGGAAAGCGGCGTTTCAATTCAATGGGTATATGCCACTGGGGGATATTTCGGTAAATTGTTTTATCAGTGGTGCTAAATCCTCTGTGGATTACACCCAGCCTCCTGATTCCCGCATTGTAAAGACGTTCAAGTGCCCCGATCCAAAGCTCCAGATCAGGATTCACGGGATTTTTAATCAGAACGGGGATATCCACCCCCTTGAGGGTGTCGGCAATCTCCTGTACGGCAAAAGGGTTGGCAGTCGTGCGGGCACCAATCCAGAGCATATCTATGCCATACTTTAGTGCCTCATAGACATGTTTCTCGGTGGCTACCTCGGTAGCCATATACATGCCGGTTTCCTTTTCTGCCTGCATCATCCATTTCAGGGCAGGACTTCCAATTCCTTCAAAGCCTCCCGGTTTGGTACGGGGTTTCCACACGCCGGCTCTGTATATTTTCACTCCGGTGGCAGCGAGCTGTCGGGCAGTAGTCATCACCTGCTCTTCTGTCTCGGCACTGCAGGGTCCGGCAATCACAAGCGGCCTCTTCGCGTCTATTCCCGGTAATAAAATTGATTCAAATTCCATTGTCTTATTGTTATTCAGTTGTAATTCAAATTTACTGCGTAAATTTAGATGTTTGCTGCGTTCGGTAAAATTCAAACAAGTTTGATTTTACACTCACTGATCGCAAACATTCAAAGTTGTAAATAGGTTTCAATCCTTTTGCATGCTTCCTGCATTTTCTCCACGGAAGAACCGAGTGAGATGCGGATAAATCGTGCGCCATTGCTGCCGAAGATAGAACCGGGAGTAATAAATACCCGCGCTCCCTGCAGCAGCTCATCCACCAATGCTTCACTCCCCGGCGATGCGTCGGGTAGCTTGCCCCAGACAAACAGTCCCACCTGATTCCTGTCATAGGAAGCATTCAACAGTTCCATAATTTTCTCTGCCCATATGCGTCGTTCGGCATAGATACGATTCATATCGGCATGCCAGGCAGCACTGTTCGACAGCGCAGCCACCGCAGCCAGTTGCATTGGTTTAAACTGACCGCTGTCGATATTGCTCTTGGCCCTGAGCACCCACTTTACAAACTGCGGGTTGGAGACCAGCATTCCCATGCGCCAGCCCGACATGTTATGTGACTTACTCAATGAGTTCAATTCAATGCAGATATCTTTAGCTCCGGGCACCGATAAGATACTCATGGGAGTGTCATTCAGAATAAAGCTGTATGGATTATCGTGGCAAATAATGATGCCATGCTTTCTGCCGAAAGCTACCAGCTTCTCAAACAGTGATGGGGTTGCATTGGCACCGGTAGGCATATTCGGATAGTTCACCCACATCAGCTTTACCCCCGTGAGGTCAAGCCTCTCCAGCGCCTCAAAATCGGGCTGCCATCCATCCTCTTCCTTTAAGTCGTACTGAATGATCCGGGCTCTGAGCAGCTCCGACACCGAAATATAGGTGGGATAGCCTGGATTGGGTACCAGTACTGCATCCCCGAAATTCAAAAATGTCATTGAGATATGGAGAATACCCTCTTTTGATCCGATAAGCGGTAACACCTCATCCTGAGCCAGTGACACACCATAGATGTTTTTGTACCATTCAGCATAGGCACGCCGCAATTCGGGTATACCCGCATAAGGCTGATAGGCATGTACATCGGGACGCCGCGCAGTCTCACACAACGTGTCGATGGTTTCTGGCGACGGCATCCGGTCGGGTGCTCCCACGGCCAGACTGATTACATCCTTGCCTTCGGCATTCATGCGGGCCACTTCAGCCAGTTTTACAGAAAAATAGTATTCCTGAATAGACTTGATATGTTCGGCAGGTTCTATATGCATCATCATAAATTATTAATTCTGTTGTCCTTATTTTCTGGTCCCTGATCCTTCCGGTGTTTCTCCGCCCTGTATTCACCCAGTATCTTCAGGCCACTGATCAGCGGTAAAATTGCATCAATCGATTGTCGGTATCTATTGTAATCGCTAAAGGTCAGGTCGATATAGAACTGATACTCCCACTCCCTGCCAATGATCGGGAGCGACTGAATACGGGTGAGGTTGATACCGTAAAACGATAAAACAGAGAGTACCTGGGATAAGCTGCCCTCGGCATGTGGCAATACAAATACCAGTGACGATTTGTTGATATGATTGTCTTTCTGAATCTCGCGTAGCATCTCTTCACGTGCGAGTATAAAAAAACGGGTGAAATTACGTTTGTTTGTTTCTATACCCGCTGCAAGGATTTCCAGTCCGTATATTTCGGCCGCGAGACTGCTGCAAATAGCAGCTGTGCCAACCAATCCTTTCTCCTGAATGTCCCTGGCTGCAAGTGCTGTATCATCGTGCTCCACCACCCTGATGCCGGGGAGGGTGTCCAGATAATCCTCACACTGCATCAACGCCATAGGATGCGACATCACCTCTCTGATATCACTGATTGTCTGCCCGGGGAGAGCCGCCAGTGAATGGGTAATACGAAGTTTATGCTCTCCGGCAATCTTCAGACTGTGCATTTTCAACAGGTCGTGATTCTTCAGCAAACTGCCGGCAATGGTATTCTCGATGGCCATCACACCTACCAGGTGCGGGTCTTTCTCTGCCTCTGTAAAAATATCGCGAAAGGTGTTGCATACCACTATTTCCAGATCTTCATCCTCAAAATATTCGCGTGCTGCGATCTCGTGATAAGCACCCAACCCCCCTTGTATTGCAACTCTTTTCATAGATTCTTTTTTTTCAAAAAAAAATCCCGCCGTATGATCGACAGGATTTTTTTATCTGATATGACTTTTTAATTTCTTCTCTTTGCATATAAAATCCTGCCTTCACCTACTAAAGTAAAAGTAAAACCAGAAAGAAAATGCAAATACCGAACTATTCATTATAATTATTCTCTTAAAATAATAAAGCAATCCAAATGGTGGATGCAAATGTACAAATTTTTTTATATATACAAATAAAAGGAAGAAAAAATATGACTCCGACACACGAAAAAAAATATCCATTTTTTACTGAAACAGTGTTTATATCTGACGAAAAGTTTATATTTGCAGATTTAAAAAAACCGAAAACTAATATTTACAACTCTAAATAATTGAAGCATGTTCAAGAATCATCCAAAAGGTTTGCTGGCAGCATCGTTGGCAAACATGGGGGAGCGGTTTGGTTTTTACACCATGATGGCCATTCTCTCGCTGTTTATTATGACCAAGTTTGGCCTGGACGAAACCAAAACCGGCATCATCTACTCTATTTTTTATGCCTCCATCTACCTGTTGGCACTCGTGGGCGGGCTGCTGGCCGATAAAACCCGTAACTATAAAGGTGTTATCCTGGGAGGTTTGCTGTTGATGACACTGGGTTATGTAATCATCTCCATTCCCACACCCACTCCTGTACCTGCTGGTCAGTTCGGACTTTTACTGGCGTTTACCTGCCTGGGGCTCCTCGTCATTGCTTTGGGCAATGGGTTGTTCAAAGGTAATCTGCAGGCATTGGTAGGACAGATGTACGACAATCCGAAGTACAGCAAGATGCGCGATTCCGGTTTCCAGTTATTTTATATGTTTATCAACGTGGGTGCCATCTTTGCTCCGTTCCTGGCTGTAGGTGTCAGAAACTGGTGGGTGGAAAAAAACGGCTTTCTGTATAATGCCGACCTGCCTGCTCTTGCCCACCAGCTGTTGGGAAACAAGATCACAGGCGAGGGGATGGAACGATTACAACGCCTCGCTGCTGAAGTTGGATATTCCGGCACCGACCTCACTGCCTTTGCAAATGAATATCTGAATGTTTTTACTACCGGGTTTCACTATGCCTTTGCTGTGGCTATTTTCGCCATGCTGATCTCTCTGGTGATATACACATTTAACAAGAACAGATTTCCTGACCCCGCAAACAAGCAAGCTACCGCTTCAGGCATCGAAGAGGTAGAAGAAATGGATATCAAAGAGGTAAAGCAGAGGCTATACGCCCTGTTCGCAGTGTTTGCCGTAGTCATTTTCTTCTGGTTCTCTTTTCACCAGAACGGCCTTACCCTCACCTATTTTGCCAAGGATTATACAGACTTGAGCCAGATTAAGGTCAACCTGGGATTTGCCACCCTACAGGGTGCTGAAATATTCCAGTCGATCAACCCTTTCTTCGTGGTGTTCCTGACACCCATCATCGTGGGATTTTTTGGTTGGTTGCGTGCAAAAGGCAAAGAACCTTCCACACCCCGGAAGATTGCCATTGGGATGGGAATTGCAGCATTGGCATATGCAGTAATGACATTCGGGTCGATGGGACTACCACTGAAGGGAGAGGCGGATGCCATGGGTGGACTGCCCGATTTAGCCCGTGTAACGCCCTGGTTGCTCATAGGCACCTACTTCATACTCACTGTGGCTGAACTTTTCATAAGCCCTCTTGGTATCTCCTTCGTATCGAAGGTGGCCCCACCAAAATATCAGGGTATTATGCAAGGGGCATGGCTGGGAGCAACAGCGGCCGGTAACAGTCTGCTCTTCATCGGCGCCATCTTTTATACTTCCTTTTCCATGTCGGCTACCTGGATGGTTTTCGTAGTTGCATGCCTCATGTCCATGTTCACCATGCTGGCAATGATCAAATGGCTCGAAAAAGTTGCCAAATGACGTTGTTGGCACGACAGAAGTCTTACGGCCGGTGGGTACCCCACCGGCTTTTTTTGTGGAAAATATCCTACCCACAAACCTCTTCTTTTTTTGATAGATAACATCATCGGTTGATAACTTATGATAATAACTCAATCGGTTTTGGCTCTATTTTCCGTATATTTGCCAATATTGATTCCAAAAATATCAGGTAACCGATATGCACCCTTTTATACATCTGCATGTTCACTCACAGTACTCGCTGCTCGATGGGCAGGCCAGCATCCAGCGTTTGGTAGACAAAGCCTACGATGACGGCATGCCGGCCATCGCACTCACTGACCATGGCGCCATGTACGGCATCAAGGAGTTTCTCAATTATGTCAATAAAAAAAATGGTCCGGTCAAAACAGAAATAGGGAAAATAAAAAATGAGATAAAAAAACTGGAAAATCTGATTGCCCAAGATGCTGCCGGAAAATCTCAGGAAAGCGGATCAAAAACTCCAAAGATTGAACGCGAGAAAGAAAATCAACTCCTGTTGCTAGTCAAGAAACTCTCAGAAACAGAAAAAAAACTCTTCAAGCCGATCGTCGGCTGTGAGTGTTATCTGGCGCGCCGCGACCGGTTTCAGCAGGCGGACAAGATAGACGGCAGCGGATGGCACCTGGTGGTATTGGCCAAGAACATGCAGGGTTATAAAAATCTCATCAAGATCGTCTCCAAGAGCTGGACGGAAGGTTTCTACTACCGCCCGCGTATCGACAAGGAACTGCTGGAGCAGTATAGCGAGGGATTGATCGTCTCATCGGCATGCCTGGGAGGAGAGATATCGAGGAAGGTAGATGGCGGGCAAATCGCTGAGGCAGAAGAAGCTGTACAGTGGTACAAAAAAGTGTTTGGCGACGATTATTATCTCGAGCTGCAGCGCCATAAAACAGATCGTCCCGATGCCGATCAGACCACCTATCCCAAACAGGAAAGTGTGAATAAAGAATTGATCCGCATTGCAAAGAAATATGATGTGAAGCTGATCGCCACCAATGATGTCCATTTCGTAAACGAAGAGGATGCAGATGCACACGACCGCCTTATCTGCCTTAGTACCGGTAAAGATTTTGATGACCCCGACAGGATGAGATACTCCAAGCAGGAGTGGCTCAAAACCACGGAGGAGATGAACCGTATATTTTCTGATATTCCCGAGGCTCTCTCCAATACGCTTGAGGTGGCTGAAAAGGTGGAATTCTACTCGATAGACCACTCTCCGCTGATGCCCTTTTATCCCATCGATCCGGCATTCGGCACCGAAGAGTCATACAAGACACAATATCCCGAGGAAGTACTTGTTGAAGAGTTCGGTAATGAGACCTTTCATCGTCTGGGCGATTATAACAAGGTGATAAGGGTGAAGCTGGAAGCGGACTACCTGACACATCTCACCAAAATGGGCGCCCAAAAACGGTATGGGGACAATCTCAGTGAAGAAATCATTGAACGGTTGCAATTTGAGCTGGACACCATCAAGAACATGGGTTTCCCCGGTTATTTCCTCATCGTACAGGATTTTATTGCCGCAGCCCGCGAGATGGATGTGGCTGTTGGGCCAGGCCGTGGTTCGGCAGCAGGATCTGCAGTGGCTTACTGTCTGGGCATTACCGATATCGATCCTTTAAAATATGACCTGCTGTTTGAGCGTTTTCTGAATCCGGACCGCATATCGATGCCCGATATCGATATCGATTTCGACGATGAAGGGCGGGGTAAGGTGCTCCGCTGGGTAACCGAAAAATATGGCAGCGAGAAAGTGGCCCACATCATTACCTACGGCACCATGGCTACAAAGTCTTCGATCAAGGATGTGGCAAGGGTACATAAACTTCCCCTCTCCGAGTCGAACCGACTGGCAAAACTCGTCCCCGACAGGATTCCAAACGTTAAAAAAATCACTCTACAGACAGCCATCGACAACGTGCCGGAACTCAAGGAGGCAGCCAATAGCAACGATTCCCTGGTGAAAGATACGCTTAAATATGCTGCCATGCTGGAAGGAAACGTGCGCAATACCGGTGTGCATGCCTGCGGCGTAATCATCGGCCAGACCGACATATCCGACGTGGTTCCCATCAGTACGGCGGAAGACAAAGAGACCAGGGAAAAGATGCTGGTCACACAATACGAAGGTTCGGTGATTGAAGAGACGGGACTGATCAAAATGGACTTTCTCGGCCTCAAAACACTGTCCATCATCAAGGATGCACTTACCAATATTGAGTTAACCCATGGCAAAAGGATCAACATCAATACCATCGACATGAATGACGCGGCGACCTACCGCCTCTATTGCAACGGACAGACTACCGGTACCTTTCAGTTTGAATCGGCCGGCATGCAGAAATATCTCAAGGAACTCCAACCCGGCAAGTTTGAGGATCTGATTGCGATGAATGCGCTCTACCGACCGGGGCCCATGGATTACATACCTTCCTTTATCGCCCGTAAACAGGGCAAGGAAGAGATCAGATATGACTTACCCATCATGGAGAAATACCTGAGCGAGACCTATGGCATCACGGTCTATCAGGAACAGGTGATGCTTCTCTCCCGTCTACTGGCCGACTTCACCAGGGGCCAGTCCGATGAATTGCGTAAAGCAATGGGAAAGAAGATGATCGACAAGATGAACGCCCTGAAAGAGAAGTTTCTGGCAGGAGGAAAGAAAAACGGATACAATGAGAAGACCCTGAATAAGATATGGGCCGACTGGGAAAAGTTTGCCTCCTACGCCTTCAACAAATCGCATGCTACCTGCTATTCATGGGTGGCTTACCAGACGGCCTGGCTCAAGGCCAACTACCCGTCGGAGTATATGGCTGCAGTGCTTTCCAACAACCTGAACAACATCACCGAGATTACCAAGTTCATGGACGAATGCAAGGCAATGGGTATGAACGTACTCTGCCCCGACATTAACGAATCGTTTCTTAAGTTCTCAGTGAACAAAGCAGGAGACGTACGTTTCGGTCTTGCTGCAATCAAGAGTGTGGGACAGGGTGCGGTGGCTGACATCATTGAGGAACGCACAAAAAACGGGCCTTTTGCAGATATCTTCGACTTTGTGGAACGGATAAATCTTTCCTCCTGTAACAAAAAGAATATTGAAGCGCTGGCATTATCGGGCGCCTTCGATTCCTTGCCGGGCATCCATCGGGAGCAGTTCCTCGCCATGAATAGCAGAGGCGAAGAATTTCTGGAAACGCTCATTCGTTACGGGAACAAATATCAACAGGATAAACAGGAATCAATAAATTCCCTCTTTGGCGACGATACTTCATTTCAGATCGCGCGGCCGGAAATTCCGCACGCAAAGCGATGGTCCGACCTCGAAAGGTTGAACAAGGAACGTGAACTTATCGGTATCTATCTATCGGCTCACCCGCTCGACGACTACGAGTTTATTCTGAAATATGTATGCAATGCCGACACGGTCAAACTACAGGACCTTGAAACCCTGAATGGCATGGATATCTCGTTTGGAGGAATCATCACGGCTGTGCGTGAGGGACAAACCAAAAGGGGATCTCCTTATACGATTTTCAAAATAGAGGACTATACCGGCAGCTATGAAATTGCACTCTTCAGCGAAGACAGTGTCAATTTCGGCAGGTATGCACGCATTGGGTTGTCGGTTTATATTCAGGCGAAAGTTCAACCCAAACGATTCAGGCAGGAGGAACTTGAAGTAAAAATCAACTCCATTGGATTGCTGTCGGAGATGAGGGAAAAACTGGTTTCAAAGATCACACTTCAGATTCCGCTTACCGAACTGGATGAAACTACGGTGACAGAATTATCAGCGTTGGTGAAAAACAATTCGGGAAATTCATTGTTATACTTCCAGATTATCGGTGAAGAGTCCCACATGCGCATAGAGCTTTTTTCACGCCCGGCGCGGATTCAGGTGAACAGACATTTTATCGATTATCTGAGAGATAATCTACTGATCGATTTTAAAATCAATTAATCACATAATTAAAAAAGGAAAAATATGGCGCTTCAAATTACAGATGCAACCATTAACGAGGTGTTGCAGACAGACAAACTGGTAGTTATTGATTTCTGGGCCGAATGGTGTGGCCCCTGCAAGATGGTGGGACCCATCATTGAACAAATCAGCGAGGAATATAAGGACAGAGTGGTAGTCGGAAAACTTGATGTGGACAACAACGACGATACTACATCAAAATACGGAATCCGCAACATACCCACGGTGCTCTTCATTAAAAACGGTGAGGTGATAGATAAGGTGGTGGGGGCAGGCGCCAAGAGCCTTTTCACTGATAAAATCGACAAGCTGATCTGACCGGCAGACACAAAATAAAATAGCATCCCGTTTTCTTTTATAGACCGGGATGCTTTTTTTATGGGATGCTCACATTTAATATTCGTCCTCGTTGAAAAAGAAATCCTCCTTGCTCGGATAATCGGGCCAAATATCTTCTATTGATTCAAATATTTCACCTTCTTCCTCTATTTCCTGCAGATTTTCGATAACCTCCAACGGTGCGCCTGAACGTTGTGCATAATCGATCAATTCATCCTTTGTAGCGGGCCAGGGAGCATCCTCCAGCTTCGATGCCAGTTCTAGTGTCCAATACATTGAAAAAAAATTTTTAGTTGTTTGTTCCAAATTTTCCGCAAATGTATAAAAAGTTTTTATATATCTCCCTGTTCCCAGTATATTTCTTCCGATGTTTTGCAGCTTTCCAGTCGTGCAAGTACAAAAAAGTAGTCTGAAAGCCGGTTGAGAAAGACAACCACTTTCTCCGAAACGGGAAAATCCTCCGCTACACGGTAAACAATACGCTCTGCTCTGCGGGTAACCGTCCGGCAGATATGAGCCCTTGAAGCAGCTTCGTTGCCGCCGGGTAGTACAAAGCGGTTCAGGCGTGGCAGGATCGCATCGATCTGATCGATCTGTGCTTCGATACGGGCAATATCGTGGTCGTTGACAATGCTTGCAGCCTTTGGCAGTTTGCTTTCGGTCTCCGTCGCCAGAAACGAACCCACGGTAAAGAGCTTATGTTGTATGTAGCGCAGGAAATCATGATGCTCCTTCTCTTTGACTTCACAAGTTAACCAGCCGATAAAACTGTTCAATTCATCAATAGTGCCGTAGGCCTCAAGTCGGATATGTGTCTTACGTACCCGCGTTCCACCAACTAGCGATGTAGTTCCCTTATCGCCAGTCTTTGTGTATATAATACTTTTTTTCATTGTTTGTTTTTTTGTATATGGTCAGCAGCGAGCTATCCGTTCTTTACTAACAAACTTTCTTCACAGCGGTTTACAGGATATTTTCTCTGTTGTTCCTCGAAACGGGCACTATAATCATACGAGATAGTGCATTTTGTGAAAGGTAGAGTGCAAAAAGGCAATACCTGTTGTCTTCCTGTCGAAGGTGATGTTGATCCGTTCATCTTTAACGATGGCAGACCAAAATTGTTTATTTTGTCTGCTGTTTATTGGAAAAACAACCCAATAGGTATTCTCATGGCTCAAGTGGAGCAAGTTGTCAATAGTAAGATCCCGTATCGATTCTCTCTCTTTCAGATTGATAAAGATGGCATCGTAGGGCTCTCTACCGTTTTCTTTCAGTACTGTCACAAACTCACATCTGTTTCCGATATCTGCCAGCAGCTTTTTCGCTGCCTCCACCCGATACACCTCCTTCTCTATACAGGTACAATGAATATCGGAAGCCACTGATGTAAGATAACATGTATTTATCCCAATACCCGAATTTATTTCAAGAATACGTTTTGAATTGAAATGATTGACAAGACGAAAGGAGAGATGATTGAGGTCATTATCAAAACTTTGTAGGCCGTTTTCCCTTAGTATTTTCGGGATATCGTAAAAAGCATAATAATTGTGTTTTTTACATAACACATTAGTTATCAAGTTAAAGTCAAAAGATGAATGAACACCGTGTCCCCGGGATTGTTTTAAACGAAGCCACCACCTGAAGTGCCACATCGTACCGTTATATTTTTTCGATTAGCGCAACTGCATAAGCGGTAATACCTTCCTCCCGACCTACAAATCCCATTTTTTCGGAAGTCGTTGCTTTAATGGAAATGGCATCGCCGTCGAGCTCCATTACCTCGGCCAGCTTTTGTTGCATTCCAGGGATGTAGGGATTCAGTTTTGGCCGTTCAGTGCAAACCGTTGCATCAATATTTCCCACACGATATCCCTTGTCGTGCAACAAGGAGATACATTTTTTCAACAGTATCTTGCTGTCGGCGTCCTTGTAACCGGGTGAAGTATCGGGAAAATGATAACCGATATCCCGCAGACCGGCTGCCCCCAGAAGAGCATCACAAATGGCATGGATCAAAACGTCTGCATCGGAATGTCCAAGTAATCCCGAATGATGATCAAGTTGAACGCCGCCAATCCACAGCTGGCGTCCCTTTTCAAAACGGTGCATATCGTAGCCAAATCCAATCCGCATATTCATAATCACCGCATTAAGTTTCTGATCCCCTCAATGTCGAATCCTAAAGAGAGACGCAGTGTCTGATCCAGCGGGTTCGACTGCGCGGTGGAGATCAGATAGGCTGCATCAATCTGAAAAGATTTCATTCTGAACCCGGCACCAAAGGTAAAATAACGCCTGTTACCCTTGTTCTCTGCCTCATGGTAGTAACCTGTTCTCACGGAAAATTGATTCAGATAGGTATACTCCATTCCCAGAGACCACATGACCTCCTGCAGTTCTTCTTTCAAGCCGCCCTGTGCATCTCCAAACGACTTGAAAATGCCGGCGATTGAAGAGATACCCTGATAATCTTCAATGCGCTGTTGTGCCTCTTCCGCAGTCTCCCCTTCCTTCGCCAATTGTGGTGTGGGAACGAGCAGTTTGTTGAGATCCACACTGAATGAAAGGGTGTGGTCTTTTGCTATAGGATACCCCAGGGAGGCTCCCAACCGCATGTTTGCAGGGAGGAAATAGGAATTACCACCCCCGTCATATGAGATTTTTGTACCTATGTTGGAAAGATTGAAACCCAGACCAAGCAGCACCTCGGCACGTCCCGGATAAAGATAGGATTCATTGTAGCCGGCTATGTCTGCAGCAAATGCATTACCGGGCGTCGTCTCATTGTTCCCTGTGGAGTAATCGGCCCGGATATACCTGAGTGTTACAGCGCCGGCAAAGGTTTCCGAAAGTCTTCTGGAATAGGCAAGATCAAGCGCAAACTCGTGTGGTGAAACAGTTTGCCAGAACTCACCGTTCATGTCGGCAATGTCAATGTCACCTAACGAGAAGTAACGTAATGAAGCGCTAAGCGCATCGAGATCGTCGTTCCCCGGTTTCCAGTATCCTGAAGCATAGAGCAGGTGAATGTCGCTCACCAGCTTGCTCAGCCAGGGTGTATAGGAAAAAGCCACACCCCCCTGGGTAGAAATAAACGGGTATTTGGCTGCATTCCAATGCTGGGAATAAAGGTCGGGCATGGTTGCCGCGCCTATATCTCCCATTCCCCCGCCTCTGGCATCGGGAGCAAATTGCAAAGAGGGCATAGCCACAGGTATGGGATTATACTCCTGTGCCATCACGATACTGCTCCATAATATATAAAGAATACAGTACAAAAAAACTCCTGCTCTTTTGTTCATTATGATACCGATTGATTATCTTGTTGCAGCGAAACTTATTTCACCCTGAAATCCAACAGTTTTTTATCCCCGATATACCCTTGCAAATGGTCGTTTACCTGTACCGGACCTACGCCGGCGGGTGTACCGGTAAAGATAAGATCACCCATTTTCAAAGTAAAGAACCTGCTAATATACGAAATAATCTTATCCACCGGATAAATCATATCTCCCGAGTTACCCTGCTGTACTGTTTTTTGGTTGATGTCGAGACGAAAATCCGCATTATTCACTCCACCTGCATCCTCTTTGGAGATAAAGGTGCCTACAGCAGCAGAATTGTCGAAAGCCTTGGATATCTCCCAGGGCAATCCCAGTTCTTTCTGTTTCCTCTGCAAGTCACGGGCGGTAAAATCTATACCTACCGTAACCTCTTCATAATAACGCTCTGCAAAGCGTTCTGCAATATTTTTTCCCAGCCGGCTTATTTTGACTACCAGCTCTGTTTCATAATGCATCTCTTGCGAAAAATCGGGGAGATAAAAAGGTTTTCCACCTTTGAGTAGCGCAGTATCGGGTTTCATAAAGAATACCGGCTCCTCACTCACAAACATACGCTTCATCTCTTCATTGTGTGATGCGTAATTAAGTCCTACAGCAAAAATCTTCATGGGCGTAAACGATTAAACATCACTGCCAGATGAGCATATAGTGATGTATTTTGTAAAACAACACCTTCCGGTACACGAATTCTAAAAGGAGTAAAATTCCATATCCCTTTGATACCTCCACTGATCATATAATCAGACACCTCCTGTGCATAACCTGGCGGTACGGTCAGGATACCTATTTCCGCTTTTATCTTCTTGTTTTTCTCGAAAAATTCATCGGTATGGAAAACAGGAATGGTGTATACTTTTTGGTTCACGATGGATGACTTCACATCGAAGCCTGCAATAATTTTCAGGCCATATTGCTCCAATCCCGAGTCGGATAGTAAGGCAGCACCTAGGCTGCCTACACCGAACAACACGGCCTTATGGGTTTGTTTGAACCCGAGAAAGGTTTCAAGTACCGAAATCAGGTCATCGATATCGTAACCGACTCTTGTCTTTCCGTTTACATCAACATAGGATAAATCCTTGGCTATCTGGGATGCGGAAACATCGATCTTCTTTGCTATCTGTGTGGAGGATACAATGGTCTCTCCCTGGCTTTTCAGTAGTTTTACATACGATAAGTACCAGGGAAGCCTTCTAAGCGCCGGCTCAGGTATTTTAGCGGAATCATTCTGAACGAACATACCTTTGGGTAAATTTACGATAACGCCCACAAAGATACATTTTTTCCGGAGAATTTTGGGATTTTTTAAATTCTGTTTAAAGATAAATTTCTTTAATATCGTCTGGAATCACTTTTGTCATTCGCGATTTCTTTATCGGAAGGATAAATTTATCCTTTACTACGGACACTGTCTATATTATGGAAATTCTGATACCATTTTTATCAGTGCCTCACTCCGGAGACATCGCGCATGATGGCCCGGACTGATCCCAGCTTCAGACTGGTATTGATGATGACCGGGATGCGATTTTTATCATTCGTCAACGATGCGCTGAGCGACTCTTTTGGATCGGTGAAGGCATCATCCTGAATGTTCATTGAAATGTTGATTACCTCGTATGTTTTACCGTTATTTGCTTTTATTGATGAAGTGCCCAGATAGTTCACATACATGTCCACCGGTCTTTTACCCGAAATGAACTGGATATAATGCTTGTCGCCCTTCTTCATACCGGTATAGTCCAGGTTTCTCACGTAAGAGATCACGGAGAGATAATCATATGTACACTTATCGGTTGTAACTACCTCGTCGAATCTCTCCACGTGGTTTCTGTTGCGAAGTGCGCGTATATTTATCTTATCTCCCTCGTAGGTAAAAGATTGTCTTTCCACCGAATAGTCCTTTCCCTCTTTGGCCTCCTTCGTGAACAACAAGGGCCGCAGGTTATAATCAATGTAGGAGGTGAGGGTGTCATTTACCATATACAGGTTTCCTGCCAGACCCGAGGTGTTGAGCATCATCACCGTCTTGAATGCATTCACCCCCCGGTAATTGGCTTCCATCGTCTGTAGTGATCCTCTGCCGGCTCGTGCACTCAGGATGCCAAAATCGAAATAAAGATCGTATTGTACATTCTCTCCGCTCTGAAACGCGGTGTTGGTAAGTTTGCACTGCGCATTTACAGGCAACAAGCCTGAGAATGAAAGAATAATAATAAACAGTCTAAAAATATATTTTTGCATTGTCTGTTTTTTTAATGAAATATTTATGCCAACAACCTTGTTCCCTCATTTACTACATTCCCGTAATGCCGCCTGAACCACGGCTTCCGCCAAAACCAAAGGGTGAGCTTTGCTGATTTTGTTGCTGGTCATTTCTGTCTCTGTTGGGATCTCTTCTCTTTTTCTCTTCCGGTTTGTTTTTCGTGATTTCAAGCGGTTTCTGCCTGATCACAGGAATAGCATCAAGCTGCCACTCCTCCTGATGATCTGAGTATGCCCGGATCACCCATTTTCCGGGATAGTAATAAACCATTTCAGGTTGTCGTTTATCTTCATAATTTCCGGTCGTCCACACACCATCTTCATTTTCGTCAATTACCATGCGTGCGTAGATCTCACCGGGCGGGAGATCCTGAAATCTCACCGTGTTCCCTTTGACAAAGCTTTTCCGAAAAGGTTTATCCGATTTATCCAGCAACTCTACAAATACCACTTTACCATGGGGTAATCCACCAATGTTTACTTCGAGGTTGCCGTACTGATCCAGTGGCTTCACTGTGAACAACTCTTCATATTTGTTGTTCAATAGTCCGTAATGACTAATTAAGCGTGCCGAGTCAACCGTTAGTTTATACTTCTTTCCAGGTTCCCAATGGGGACGGATAGTCAGTTTACGTGGATTCAGCGTATCAGGTTCCACACGAAACGGAACAGGCTCAAACAATGAGTCAATAACCATCTCCAGTTGCACAAATGATGAATCGAAACGCACCACAGGTTGTTCAAACTCGAACCGGATAGGATTAAACAACTCAAAAGAGGATTGTATATTGCTCTTTAGACCCAAGTATCGAATCTGTTTTCCTTCCTCCTTCTCCTCCCCCTTCTTATCCTCTCTTTTCTCACGCGCCGATTTCCGGATGTTGAAGTGGATTGTATCGGTCTCTATATAATTTTTGTTGAGCGAGTCTGTGCGGGTATAATTAATTTTCATCGTAATGGAATCCTGCTGATAAATCAGCGAATCGGTGATCCACAGCAACAGCGTATCGTTTCCCGCACTCCGCTCCATCACATACCAGTCGTCACCTGACACCAATGGTTGTAACAGACTAAATTCGGGCATGGCAGTAGGAGCAGCAAAGTAAAGCGTCAGTTTGGAGCGTTCCGTACGTTCCTGTTTTTGCAGATATTGTCGCTGAAAGTCCGACTGAAAGGATCGCAGTACCAGGTCGTCCGGCAAAAAGCGGGTATATTGAACCGTTCGAATGGTATCGATGGTGATACTGTCCACAAATACCGTATCCTGGCGGACAGCAGGCATTGTGGAAGGAATAACAATAGAATCGAGAAAGGCAATGGCTTCCTGCGGGTTATCATATTTATAATCTCTGTTCTGGTCGTTCAGTGCGAAGATCTTATATTTTCCCGGCGCCATACCACGGACCGTAAAATTTCCCCGTGAATCGGTTCTCGATATACGTTCGAAGGGTACTCTGGTAAATACGGTATCATCGAAATTGGAATGTATCCCCACATAAATCCCCGTTACCGGCTCAAGATCCTGGGCCGCAAGCACCTTCCCGGAGATGGAGAGGGTGTCAAGCTGATCACCGGTTGAGAACGAGAAAACAAAATTTTCAAGTGGATTTTCTTCATTGTTGTCGGCAATGGCATCAGTGAAGTCTATCGTATAGGTTGTATTGGATCTCAACTCATCTTTCAGTTCCACTACTGCTTTTTTTCCGACTGATCTGATCACCGGCAATGTCTGTTGCGGCGGGGTGATGATCACCTTTTCCGAAGGTGATTTAATCTTTATGTTTTCATCGAACTCGATCTCTATCCTCGAAGGAGTAATACCAAGCGAATTGAAGCCGGGTGTAGCCCTTCTCACTTTCGGCGGATCCACATCGTAAGCCCCGCCTGTAGGTGCCGCCATGTTTGCACAAGAATGAAACATGACAATGGTCAGCACCATCATAAAAAAAGAGGAAAGCAGAGATAGAATTTTTTTTTGCATATTACAGCTGTTGGACAAACATTCCCTGTTTACCATGCAAAAGTACAACTATTTTCGATAAGCAATGAACAGAAGACAACTAAACATGCCTTCTGTTCATTGCAAGAATTGAAAATCGAGAAACGAAGGTGACTGGCGGCAGGCGAATTTATTTGCCCGCGCGTGGTGATGAGAGCAACCTGTGTCCTATCCTGCAGTAAAGGCATTTTCGGGTATCGCAATATTCTTTCCGCAATTGAATGAGCGCCTGCGAGTCGAAAGCATGCCTCGGCATGATGCCCGCTTCACTAAATTCGCGGATAATGCTGTTATTTTCCGGCTTTATCGATTCCAGCAGACGGATTGCCCTGTCACAGTATTTTTCAGCATCGGTCTTTTTTCCATATGCAAACAGCATGGGTACCACTGTATTAATGAGCAGAACATCTATTGAGGCCCTGCCCAGTTGCTTATCCGCTTTCGGCGAGTTTTTACCAAAGCTGTAGTGCGTCTTCCAATATTCAGATGGAGCAGTTTGAAAAAGTGTGTACAACTGATGAAGTTCCTCTTTTTCGAGGACGAGAGAGAAGAGACGTCCCGATTGCTGTAACAAAGATGCCAGCTGTGCAATGCGTATCTGCGGGAATGACCGGGGGCGGGTCCTCATACTTTTAAAGAAGAATTCCTTTCGACTCTTCAGACTGTATTTTGCTTTCAGAAAAACATATTCCTTTTGCAACTGATTGTAGTATGCATCGTTCAACCCGTCCTCTTCCAGCATCGCAGCCTGTCCGAACATCAGTGCTTCTATCTGAAAAAGATTGTCATTGTGCCGCAGTATATAATTGAAAGGCAGTGAAAGCGCAAGCTTCTCAAATTCTGCAGCATTCAGTCCGAAACCGAAATTACGTGACAGTAACATATAAAATACTTCATCCCATGAATGACGGTAACGCACCAGATGAGTAAAAATATCATTTGTTTTACGTGCCAGCCTTTCCACAGAGAGTGCATCGAGATAGGAAGTCAACATGGATCCAGGCAAGGTGCCCATAAACTTTTCACAGGGGATATGACTCTGATTGAAGAGGAGATAACCGGCATCCCGGCGAATATCCTCCGGCACGGTAATTACACACTGTGGCACTTGTTGTCCTTGTTCATTGATTACCGGGGCGTTCACATTTTCCGAAAGATGCAAAATGACGGAATTATAGGTCCTGTCATTTTGGTGACCATGTTTCACCCATTCATCGGAAGAACGGTGTATTTCCACGTCTCCGGCCCACAATTCATCTCCAATTTTTATCTTCGCGTTAAAGAAATCAGGACCGGCATCGCTGTTGTGCACACCGGGATCAATGACCTGCACCTTTAGTCCATCCGCCGTTCTCAGTGATGCAGGAGGAAAGAGCCCGAACCTCCACACGTAGTGAAGGAGTTGTTCTTTGGTGTTCATCATCTACAGGTTTAAAATCCAAAAATAAAATTAATTATCTGAAACACAAAACATGCAGACTAAAAGTCCATGAAAAATACCTGAAAATAGCAGGATTTTACTAACTTTGTGAGATTTGTTATTTTCCGGTGGAGTTCACTCTCGGTAGAAAAACCATTGCTCCAGAACCGGTGAAACAGAGACAAAAAGGTTATTACATTACATTCATTTTGCAGACAAACAAAGAACTTGATTTTCAGACAAAAAAGATTAGCAAGCTTGTCTGGGATTATGCATTGCCAGGCATTGTAGGGACTGTAGTCACTGCCCTTTACAATGTGATCGGGCGTATTTTCATCGGACAGGGTGTGGGGGCACTGGCTATTTCCGGCCTGGCCATCACCTTTCCGGTCATGAACCTCACCTCCTCGCTAGGTATGCTCGTAGGCGCCGGCGCAGCAGCCCGCATTTCCATCAGTCTGGGGAAAAGGGACAAGGAAACATCCGAAAAGATACTTGGCAATTCACTGCTTCTCACCGTGATTCTGAACGCGGTCTTCATCACCCTTCTACTCATATATCTTGACCCTATCCTTCGGGCATTCGGCGCCAGCGACCTCACCCTGCCCTATGCACGTGATTATCTGCAGATTGTATTGTTAGGAAATGTATTCGTAAGTCTCTGTTATAATTTTAACGCGATGATGCGCTCTTCTGGATATCCCCGGAAGGCAATGATCACCATGCTCATTGGTGCTGTTTTTAGCGTGATCCTCACGCCCATTTTTTTGTATGGTTTCGACCTGGGCATCAAGGGTGTTGCCTGGGCAACAGTGATATCGATGTTTATCGGGATGCTTTTCGTGATGCATCACTTTCTACAGGAAAGCAGCATGATCCGGTTGCGATGGAGGAACATCCGCCTGGACAGGAAAATCATTGGTGCCATCGTTTCCATCGGCATGTCACCTTTTAGCATGCAGGTGACCGCATCGGGCGTGGCACTACTGATGAACACCTCTCTTCTGCGCTACGGAGGTGACCTGGCGGTGGGGGCATATGGCATCATCAATACCGTACTGATGCTCTTCCTGATGATTATCATGGGACTCAACCAGGGTACACAGCCTATCATCGGCTATAATTACGGAGCCGGTAATTTGAAGCGTGTAAGGGAGACACTCTTTTATTCATTCAAGATTGCCTCGCTTATCACAGTAGCCGGATTTCTGGTCGGCTTGTTCTTTCCCGGACTTTTTGCCGCAGCCTTTACGTCCGACAACGAACTACTCGAGATTACGGGAAGAGGTATCCGCATTGCCGTGGCAGCCTTACCCCTGGTAGGATTCCAGATTGTTTCTTCCAGTTTCTTCCAGAGCATCGGCTTTGCAGGCAAATCCATCATTCAGAGCCTTAGCCGGCAGCTGATATTTCTGGTGCCGGGTATCATTCTTTTTCCACGTCTATGGGGCCTCGACGGATTGTGGATCGCCATGCCTGTCTCCGACACCCTGGCTGCCTTGCTGTCACTTTATCTGCTGATGATCCAACTGCGTCATCTAAAGCGAATGGAAGTGAATACAACTATGAGAAAAACACCTGGTGATAACTCAAATCTGGCCGATTTTATATAGTTTTGTAAAAACCGACAGTAAAAAAAGAAAACTCATTTTACCAAAATATTTAAAATAAGTGTATGAAAAAAGTAGTTTTAATTCGCCACGGCGAGAGTGCCTGGAACAAAGAGAATCGTTTTACCGGCTGGACAGATGTAGACCTCACCGAAAAGGGTATTGAGGAAGCCCATAAAGCAGGTAAGTACCTGAAAAAGGAAGGTTTTCAATTTGAAAAAGCGTATACTTCCTATCTGAAGAGGGCGGTAAAAACATTGAATGTAGTACTAGACGAGATGGATCTGGACTGGATTCCGGTAGAAAAAACCTGGAGATTGAATGAGAAACATTATGGCATGCTGCAGGGGCTCAACAAGGCAGAAACGGCTGCCAGATATGGTGACGAGCAGGTACTCATCTGGCGCCGCAGCTACGATGTGCCGCCATTACCACTGGAGAAGGAAGATGTGCGTTCTCCGTTTCAGGATCCGCGTTACAAAGGAGTAGACGCAAGTGATCTGCCGCTTACTGAAGCGCTGAAAGATACGGTAGAGCGCATTTTACCCTACTGGAATGACACCATTGTACCGGAGATGAAAACAAAATACAACGAAACAATTGTGGCAGCACACGGCAACAGCCTGCGTGGTATCATCAAGCATCTCAAGAACATTTCAGATGAGGAAATTGTAAGCTTGAACCTCCCTACAGCCGTACCTTACGTGTTTGAGTTCGATGATGAAATGAACTTGCAGAGGGATTATTTCCTGGGCGATCCGGAAGAGATCAGGAAACTGATGGAGGCCGTGGCCAATCAGGGAAAATCAAAGTGACACCACCTTTCTGCGTGGCATTAGAAATTGCCGGATCCAATAATTGTGATCCGGCAATTTTTCTTTAAACAGTCTTAGAGCCTCACCTCTACCATCACCGGAAAATGATCGGAAGGAAAGCGACCCTGATGAACATCATTCAGCACGCCATACTTTTTCACCATAATATCGCGGGTTACCCAGATATAATCAATCCTGTTTTGCATCGGAGCTTTTAAATTAAATGAGTTATATGTACCTACTGTTCCATAAGGAGACTGGAGCGATGCAGTAAATGAATCATTCAGCAAACCGTCTTTAAAAATGATCTGAATGGGTTCGGAGTCGGGAGTGGCATTAAAATCACCGGTGGTAATCACCGGATAACTGCCGGCAATCTCCCTGATCTTTTTCAGCAAAAGCAGAGATGATTGCCGTCGAGCTTCAACACCCTGATGATCAAAGTGCACGTTGAAAAAGTAAAACTCCTTGCCGGATATAATATCTTTGAATTTTGCCCATGAACAGATCCGATTACAACAGGTGGCGTCCCAGCCTTTTCCAGGGACATCAGGTGTCTCTGAAAACCAGAAGTCGCCCTTATCCAGCACCAGGAAACGCTCTTTCCTGAAAATAATCGCCGAATGCTCTCCGGCATCTTTCCCGTCTTCTCTGCCTACGCCCACGTAATCGTAACCGCCCGGTGCAAGTATATCCTTAATCTGGTGATGAAAACCCTCCTGTGTTCCGAAAATGTCAAAATCATGAAACCGGATGAGCCCGTTTACCATATCCCTGCGATGCTTCCACGCATTCAGGCTGTCATTTGGCGTATCCATACGGATGTTAAACGTGGCTATATTTAAAGAGACATTATTTCTGCTCTGTGATGAAAGAGATGTTACAGATAATAAGATAAGGGATATCCAAATGATTGTTGTTCTCATATTATGTTTTTTTAGAATGAACCCGATAAATTTACGGGGCACGCAATTTAAATAAAAAAATTATTACCTCCCAGAGTTTTGTTCTAAATTCGAGTTTCAGGCCTTTCATATTCCGGAATAGGATATCACCAAAGTTATTTCACCTGTCCTGCAATAGAGATATCAATAAGAACCGTTGCGGTTTCATTTGCAGGCTTATCTCGTTTGATAAAGGTAACAAAAACTTCATTTTTTCTTCATCACGGAGTAACAAATTTGGGGTTAATTTGTAATTCTGAAAAAGATGTGATTTTTTAAACGGTTATCAAATGCATACAATAACTCTCTTGATCAGTTTCCTACTGATTACATTTTCAAGTCAGCTGTATTCGCAGGAAAGAAGTCCGAAGGTAGGCTACAAACTACTTAATCCGGATAAGGTAGAAACTAAAAATTTCTATTTTTTTTCGGTACTCGACCATCAGGATGAATTAAAAAAGATTCTTTCGGAGGATGAAATCTTAAAAAAAATAGCTGAGGATAAATACACGAAACTCAGAAAATCGGGGAATAGCTATGACTCCATAGGAAATATGTTAAAATTCTCCGAGCAGGAAATAGAAACTATCGGAATTCAGATTGTTCGTTTATTCGAACAGCAACCATCATTCAAAAAAGTTTTTGATGACCATGTGATTGCCTCAGGTTGTTATTATCTCTTGATGGATCAGTCGGACCCGGGTGATATTATTAAAAAGGTATGGAAACAGGATGCGTCAGCCATGAACCGGATCATTGATGTGTATGGTATTGGCGTTAAGCCGTTCTACCCCGGTATCGACTCGTTAAGTTATCCGACTGGAAGCAGGAAACACCAGAATTTAATGTCCTGGACAAAGTCATTATTGGTATCTCAGGCAGAAAACAATCCTCTCTTTTACCATCTTACTTATTCCGCTGCAGAATTACTACTCGATTTGAATGACCGCGACGATGCAGTAGTATATGAACCTCTTTGGGAAGGAGAAAATAAAGCTGCATATGAAAAAATTAAACAAACAGATTGGGACAAATATCCTTACACCGCTTTGGTAGTGCTGGGTTTCGGTCCCGACAATTATGATTTCCCGCTCAATCCGGGTGCAAAAATCCGGCTCAGGACAGCTTTGGAAAAATATAAAGAAGGAGTAGCTCCCTTTATCGTAGTGACCGGTGGCAAGGTGTATCCTTTCAAAACCCGGAATGTAGAAGCGTATCATATGAAACAATATCTAATAAATGAATTTGAAATTCCGGAAGATCAAATCATTATTGAACCACATGCTCGTCACACCACCTCAAATATCCGTAACACAGCCAGAATTATCTTCAGAAATGGCATTCCCATGAATAAACCCATGCTGGTAAGTTCATCAGAAGGTCATATAAACACCGTATTCAGTGGATCCTTTGCCGAAAGATGTCAAAGGGAAATTGGCCTTGTACCATACAAAACTGGCAAAAGAACAGGACTTAACTTCGTGGAACTCTTCCCCTTGCCCAATGCGCTTCAAATTAATCCAATTGAGCCGCTGGATCCCTGACAATAATTATTTATTTGAAACTGAAATTATTATTTACTTATGAATCAAAAATTTATGAATTTTATCGTACGAAAAAAGAAACTTTCACTCATCGTACTATCACTTTTTGTCCTGTTCTTACTCCCGTTTCACAATATCGTGAAAGCCGGCCCACAACAAACAATCACGGTATCGGGTACCGTTCTTGACGCCTACGAGATCCCAATTATCGGAGCTAACATCCTGGAAAAAGGAACAACAAACGGTACTGTAAGTGATCTCGATGGAAATTTCACATTAAATGTTACCAACAGAAACCACAGGCTCGAAGTATCATATATCGGTTATCTGACAAAGGAAGTAGCCATTGATCAGAAGAACCACATCTTCATTGTACTTCAGGAAGATGTGCAGGGACTCGATGAACTGGTTGTGGTTGGCTATCAATCCATGCGGAAAACTGACCTGACAGGTGCTGTGGCAAGTATTCGTGCCGATGAACTGAGTCTGACAGCACCCTCAGTAGGACAAAGCATGGTGGGTAAAATCCCGGGAGTACAAATTTCACAGGTGAGTGGCGCTCCATATGTAGGAACAAAAATCAGGGTAAGAGGCACCGCTTCCATTAATGCAAGTTCCGATCCTCTCTATGTAATTGACGGTTACCCGGCCAACGAAGACATTTTTCTTAATCCAAACGATATTGAGTCGATTGAAGTGCTAAAAGACGCGGCTTCAGCTGCCATCTACGGATCACGTGCGGCGGGAGGTGTAATACTCATCACCACCAAACGGGGACAAGAAGGTAAAACACAGGTAAATTACGATTATCAGTTTACGGTTTCTCAATTGTCAGATAAGATTGATATGCTGAATGCAAGGGAGTTCACCGAACTATACGTCGACGGCCGGAACAACAACTATAAAAACCTGATGATAAACGCTGGAAAAGTCTGGGATGACTCCATGTTCAGCGATACCAACGCACAGAGAGCTGAACGATTAGGCTCGAGCCAGAGTGGCGTTAATATTCCCGATTTCATGTATGATTTTAATAAGCAGAAAGTGTTGGATCCACAATATGATACCGACTGGCAGGATGAATTATACAAAAATGCCCCAATGCACCGTCATAATCTTTCGGTTTCGGGCGGATCAAGCAAAATTCAGTACCAACTTAGCCTTGGCTATCAGGATCAGGAAGGGATCATTGTTACAACCGGTCAGAAGAGACTTAATTTACGTAGCAATGTGGATGTGAATGTAAACGACCGGTTCAAGATTGGCGCCAATGTCTCAATGACATCTACCTGGAACAAAGAGGTAAGGGAAGGCCGCTTCCATCAGGGTCCCATCCTGGGTGCCCTGGTATATGCCCCAATCTTTAAAGCGTATAATGAAGACGGATCATTTGCCAAAAATGAAATGGGTGCATTGTCGAGCATGTATGCTTTACAGTCCATTGAAAATCCTGTAGCGCTTGCCTCTGAAACAAAAATCAACAGAAACGGTATCCGGAATACCTATAACGTTTTCGGGACCTATGAACTGATAGACGATCTCATTTTCAAGGCAAACCTGGGAACTTATGACTTCACGGAAAAATATGAATTCTATCAGCCAACAAGCCTCTCATCGGGCTCCAATCCTCCTTATTCACCTCAAGCCAAGGCCGCAGCTTATGCACGTGCAAAAAATACAAACGTGACTGATTATTTGGGTGAATTCACCGTAAACTACAATAAATCATTTAATAATATACACAATTTCAGTGGTGTGGGTGGTTATTCTTTGCAATACCATAAAACTGATATCCTGGAAGTAAATGCAAAAGGATTTCAGGATGATCATATTACAGAAGTGACCGGCCACGGTGCTGACCCGAGCGATCTTTCCCTGGTAGATACTACCGGTAAATCGATCTGGACAATGGTTTCCTATTTCACGCGGTTAAACTACAACTATCAGAATAGATATTATCTGACAGGTTCTTTCAGGGGTGACGCTTCCTCCCTTTTCGGTCCGAAAAATCGCTGGGGTTATTTCCCATCCATTTCCGCAGCCTGGAACGTTTCAAATGAATCATTTTATCGGAATATATTCGGCGATACCTCCACTCTAAAATTCAGAGTCAGCTGGGGACGCAGTGGAAATAACGACATCGGTAACTACAACTTTATCCAGGTGATGAGTTCACCCATTGGTTCTGTATTTGGAAATGGGACCGTGGTATCGGCAATGTACCCCCAGGACTTTAAAGACGAGTATTTGGGATGGGAGTCTACTTCACAGTTCAACGCAGGAGCAGACCTGAATCTGTTCAATGGACGCCTGGCAGTTTCCGCAAACTACTATAACTCACTTACCTTCGACCTGTTATTTAACCAGTCTATTTCTGCGCTCTCTGGTGCAACCAGCATGCTCACAAACCTCAGAGATTCAAAAATCAGAAACCGTGGCTTCGACTTACAGCTTGACGGACGTATACTCGCTCACAGAGATTACAACTTTACAGTAGGAGCCAACCTCTCTATAAACCGAAATAAGGTACTGGATCTTGGGGGAGCCAGCACCATCATCACCAATGGTGCCGAAAGATCCTACAAAACGCATATCACCATGGAAGGACAACCCATTGGAATGTTTTACGGTTTTAAAGTACTAGGAATGGTTCGGGAGTCTGATATGGCCAATATCGCCGAAGATGATAAATTCTACAACAAAGCAACCAAGTCGTTTCCGGAAGGTTATCAACTGAAAGGCCCGGCTCGTTCGCTTTCACAGAGCATCCAGCTTCAACCGGGAGATCTCTATTTTGAAGACTTGAATGGTGACGGAGTCGTAGATGACGACGACAAACAGATCATCGGATCCCCACACCCGGACTTTACCTTCGGGGTAAATATGAGCGGGAGATACAAAGCCCTCGATTTCAGTGCATCATTCAATGGCTCTGCAGGCAATGAGATTCTGGATGGACAGGACTATTACATCTTTAATATGGAAGGTTCCGGAAATCAATACAAAATAGTAACCGAACGTTACCGGAATGAACAAAACCCTGGAAACGGAAAGGTTTACAAAGCTTCACGGGGAGGTACGCAAAGCAATAGTACACGTCTGTCTACATTTTATTTGCAAGACGGATCGTTCTTACGAATGACCAATTTAACGGTGGGTTACACAATACCTAAAATCGATGTAGCCAGCCGGAATAGCATTAAAAATGCACGTATTTACCTGGCGGTAGATAACGCCTTTACTCTTACTAAATATATGGGATATAACCCGGAAGTAGATTACAACAACGGATCAAACTTAACACCCGGTGTGGATTATGGTAAATATCCGCTTGCAAGAGGCTATAATGTGGGTGTTCAAATTACATTTTAATGAATAAATCAGCTATAAAAATGAAAAAATATTTATTTAGATTGCCTATATTTATCGGATTAATACTCGCATCATTTGCTTGCAATGATTTTCTGGATCAGGAAAATCCAAACAAGACTTCGGTAGAATCCTATTTTCAAAATGAAAATGATGTTGAGAGGGCTTTAAACGGAGCTTACCAGTCAATCCGGTCAAATTACCTCTTAGGGGAAAGAAGCACTGCATACACCGAAGAGAGATCGGATAACATGGGAAGGTTAGACAATCAATCCTCATCCGGTGAACCTTTTCAGTTTACCGATTTCTCACTGCTTCCCAGCAATACCTATCTCAAGAATCATTGGTCAGCCCATTTTGAAGCAATCAGCAGAACCAACTTTGCGTTACATGGAATTGAGACGGTAAATTTTGTCGATGACGCTACCCGAGCCCGTTATAGATCGGAAGCACTCTTCTTGCGCGCCCTGATATATTTTCAACTGGTAAGGAAATGGGGAGATGTGCCTTTGGTAACCTCCTATCTCTTTACTACCGATGAAATAGAAACCCATACTATCCGAGAAAAGAAGGAAACCGTATACGCTCAGATTGTGAAAGATCTCACCAATGCACTAAATAGCAATCTACCCGATCACCAGCCAATTTCCGGGAAGGGAAAGGCAAGCAAAGCTGCCATTAACGGTCTTTTGGGACAGGTTTATCTCACCATGTATACCACACTGGAAGAAGGAGACAAACAGGCTTACCTGAACAACGCCAAAAAGTATCTGCTTGAAGCATATGCTGTGAGAAAATTCACCCAATTAAGGGAGATTCCTTACGAAGATGTGTTTGATGTGGAAAAGAAATCCACAAATCCGGAGATTATTTTTCAGATTGTCTATATACAAGGCGATAAAGATTATTACTCTTCTGTAGCACAGGCAAATCAGGCCAAAGGAGAAACCATCAATTCCCAGTATAAATCAACGGGAGCGGGAACATTTGTGAATCCCGATCTCGTAAAAGAATATGAGGAGGGCGATTTGCGTAAGGAGTGGTCTGTAAAATACGCCTCGAATGCCGTTGCCCGTAACTGGTTTATTACCAAATTTCGCGATACCAGTACCGCTGCCGGCACATTGGGATACGGGGGCAATGACTGGATTGTGATGCGCTATGCCGATATCATATTAATGCTTGCTGAGGTTGAGATGTATTTGGGAAACAATACCGCTGCAATTGGCTACCTGAATCAGGTAAGAGAAAGAGCCCGAATGCCATCTTATGAGGAGATGCAAAACAATGCAGATTATAAAAAGAAGTATTCCACTTTAAAACTGGCTATTTTGCATGAAAGACGCGTGGAGCTGGCTTTTGAAAATCACAGGTGGTATGACCTGCTACGTTTCTTTTCGCCAAATGAGCTTGTACAGTATATGCATGGAAAGAATCAGGACGACTACGGAATCTCAAATTTGCTTAACTTTGGAACCAAGGATATCTACTATCCCATTCCTTTTGATGAAGTAAAATTGAATCCTGAGAAGATGTATCAAAATCCGGGATATTGATTTCATCTTAAATATCTTATGATTAAAGGCAGGATTCCAGGTTGGATCCTGCCTTTGTTATCGACTCCCTGTAGTCACATCCATTACCGGTCACGACGACGATAGAGCCCCCGAAGAATCAAAAAACGGGCACTGAAATAACAGTACCCGCTCTTACATACCTATCTATCAATCTTAAAGAATGATTTCTAAATCTTCTGGAGTAACATTCATTGCCTTAATGACTCCGTTTTCATCGATTAAGTAGTTACTGAAACCACGATTCAGTTTGAAATCATGAAAGATATCCGAATTGGTACCCTTCACTTCACAAAACTGGGAAGTAGTGTCGAGATTATCCAAAACAAATGTTCTCTCGGCTACATGCTTGTTCTCATCGAAAGCAACCGATAGAAAGGAAATATCAGCATGATGCTTTCGCAGATAATTGTGCAACTGAACATTATTGGCTCTGGATAGGGCATCATATGTAGCCCAAAAATTCACCACTACTTTTTTACCTTTAAAATCATGCAGGCGGTGGACATCACCCGACAGATCCGTGATTGTAATATCCGGAATCAATTCCCCTGGATAATAACCTGTGGAGGGGGTGTTGTTACTAACAGAACCTGCGGTCAATACGAGCGAGAATATCGCTCCAAGGCAAAAGTTCACGTACTTCATATATACTTATTTTGGTTTCTACTTGGATCTGGCGGGTGCTTCACGCAGGATGCCATATCCCTTAATTACAATGCTTTTCGCTAAAAGCTTTTGTTTGAAGTTTGCAAAAGTACGTCACTTTTTTGAAACAGGAGCATTTATGTATGAAAACTTTCCTTTCAAATGTTAAATTTAACATTTGAAAGAATCAAGACTTCTAAATATCAATGAGTTACCGAGAAAAATGATTCGATAGCTTCTATTGAACTATCTTTTAAAATTACTTTTTTGTCCTTATCAAGCAGATAAAGGGTGGGAATTGCCTTGATATCGTAGAGTTTCCTTTGCGTCACTTCCATTCCTTTATCGTATGCATGAATCCATTTAACCGGCATTTCTGGCAGATACTTATACCATTCGGTGAGATTGTTATCGGGATACAGGGTGAGTATAGTGAGCATGGTCCGGGAAGTTGTGTTCATAGCCAGTGCATCGTTTAATGGTTTTGAACCGTTGAGCCTTGCCATCACGGCTTCACAGGTTGGGCATCCAGGGTTAGAGAACATCAGCAGCGTATATTCACTTTTCAGTTCGTATAATGAGAAGGTTAATCCTGATTCGAGCGTGTAATAAAAATCGTTTGCCTTCTGTCCGATACGGTTCTTCAATGCCATATCGAGCTGAAAGACATAACGTGAAACATCCTCTTCCGGCAACAAGGACGATTGCACAAGCTGCTGTAAAACGGGAAGATAATACTCTTCATTACGAAACGGAGAATTTGGATCGTAAAAGTATTTATCAAACAGGGATGCAAAATGACGGTAAAACAACGTATCGGTCTCTACCTTGCCCAGCGTGTAAAGGAGAGACTTATCCGCAACCTCCTTGGAGAGAAGGGGTAATATATTTATGTAATCCACAAAAGCCTGTTCGGTAATTTCAGGACGTCCAAGCAACTTCCTGTCGGTGAAATCGAACCGGTCCCAAAAATGCAACGACAGATATTTTGCCCGGTCTCCGGGATCGGTCAGTGCTTCAGGAATTACCGGCAAGACGAAAGTATCTGAAACAATAGACTGCCGGGGCTCCGCGATATCTGCCCTTGTTTCAGATTGGGTCTTGCTCGAAGAACAGGAGATCGTGGCTGGCAGCGCTATAGCCATGATCAACATAATAAGAATGAAATTCTTCATCGTAATCTCTTTGTCGCAATTTGGCGTAAAGGTAGTAAAAAACCGATATTTTTCGTACTTTTGTGATTTACGATTTGTGCTATTCAGTCATGGATACTTTCATTGTTTCTGCAAGAAAATACAGGCCCTCCACCTTTCGCACTGTCGTGGGGCAGGAAGCACTGACTACGACATTGAAAAATGCTATCGCGGGCAATAAGCTGGCGCATGCCTACTTATTCAGCGGGCCGCGTGGCGTGGGAAAGACCACCTGTGCCCGTATATTTGCCAAGACAATCAATTGCCTGAATCCTACACACGAATATGAAGCCTGCAATGCGTGTGAATCGTGTGTTGCCTTCAACGAGCAACGATCATACAATATACACGAGCTGGATGCCGCCTCCAATAACAGCGTAGATGACATACGCAGCCTGATAGACCAGGTGCGGGTGCCGCCACAGATCGGAAAGTATAAGGTGTACATCATAGATGAAGTACATATGTTGTCGCAGTCCGCCTTCAACTCTTTCCTGAAAACGCTGGAGGAACCTCCGGCACATGCGATTTTTATCCTCGCAACCACGGAGAAGCACAAGATCATCCCCACCATTCTGTCTCGTTGTCAGGTGTATGACTTCAACCGCATCCATATTGGCGACATCGTAACACATCTCCAATATGTGGCAAAATCGGAAGGAGTGCAAACCGAGCCGGAAGCACTCAATATCATCGCGCAGAAAGCAGACGGAGGCATGCGCGATGCACTGTCCATTTTTGATCAGACAGTCAGCTACACCGGAGGGAATATCACTTATCGGGCTGTTATTGAAAATCTGAATGTGCTGGATTATGAGTATTATTTCAAACTCTCTGAAGCGATCCTCGCAGGAGACGTGGTAAACTGTCTGCTCATTCTGAATGACATCCTGAACAGGGGGTTTGAAGGGCAATATATCATCAGTGGCATCTCTTCCCACTTTCGTGACTTGCTGGTATGCAAAGATCGGGCTACAGCACAGCTTTTTCAGGTGGGATCTTCTATCCGGGAAAAGTATATCTCCATGGCACAGCAAAGTAGCAATGACTTCCTTTATAAAGCCATTGAACTTGCCAACGACTGCGACCTAAACTACCGCCTCAGCAAGAACAAACGATTGTTACTGGAACTTACACTGATTAAGTTATGCCAGCTTAAGGAAGGTAACGCGGCAGGAAGTGGAGAAAAAAAAAAGATTATTGAGCCAATAGTACCTCAGGGGAAAATCTCCCCCACTGCGACTACTCTGCCACAATCCGGAAAAAATGTTATTCTTTCCGAAAAGTCGGAAAGGCGGCAACAAAAGGATGAGAGACAGTTGCAAACATCCCAGGTGCAGAACCGCAACACAGAGGTTCAATCCATTGAAGAGAATGATAAACCGGCTGTTACCAAAATAAGAAGCCTCTCTATGGCGGATATGGGCGTATCGCTCGCCTCAATTAATCAGACCCAAAAAGAGGAAGTAAACAATATTGGTGAAGAAGTCCGGCAAAATGGAACCAATCTGTTCACTGAGGAGGAACTGGTTACTGCATGGGAATCTTATGCTGCAACACTAAAGGAGGAGGTGCTGCTTAAAAATACAATGTCACTTTACCTGCCCAGAATGCTGAACGACGTGATTTTTGAGGTAGAAGTAAATACGGAGCTAAACAAGCAGTACCTTACCGACCACAGCCTCTCCATTCTTTCCTATCTCAGGGAAACTTTGCAGAATGGGGAGATCACCATGACCATCCGCATTGCTGAAGATAACGCCATCAAAAAACCGCTTACTTCGCGCGAAATATTCGACGAGATGGTACAGCAAAACCCGGCGCTTCTGAAACTATCCGATGAATTCGGACTGGAACTCAGCTGATGAAAACAAGTTTCATTCTTCTTTGCACCAGTGCATTTCTGCTTTCCTGCACAAACAATAAGAAAGAATCGCACCCAATTGCAGAAACAAAGGAACCCCCTTTAGAAACGAGTGTGCAGAAGAAAGATACCATCATTGATGTCAATTATACCTTTGAGGAAGCGATTGCCGGCAGCAAAGCACCCCGACAGATCATTGACCAGCTGATCTTGTTCAACGTACCCTATCTCTCCACAGACGGAAAAATTCATAGGGGACAGATTCTCTCGAATCAAGAAATCTCATCTGACTTGGTGCATATGTTCCTGTTCATGCTCGACAAGGGATTTGTGATAGAAAAAGTCATTCCTGTTGTCCATTACGACTGGAACGACAGCCTCTCGATGGCCGATAACAACAGCTATAGTTTCTGCTACCGTAACACCTCCTACTCCAGACATGCCTCCGGCATGGCCATCGATATAAATCCGCGATTTAATCCTTTACGCTGGAAAAAGGGTGACCAGCCAAATATTCCAACAGGTGCCGTACAGGATACCACGATAAACGGCACATTCTATCCAGGACACCCGGTGGTAAAAGAGTTCCTGAAAAGAGGATTTCGATGGGGCTATTCTTTTTCAAAGTATTACGACGACCATCATTTCGAAAAGAGGTAACCTTATCGCGCCCAACTTTCCCTGTCGAGATTCCGGTAATTAATGGCTTCCGCCAGGTGAACCGGCTTGATCTGTTCGCTCCCCTCCAGATCGGCGATGGTCCGTGACACCTTTAGAATACGGTCATAAGCCCTGGCAGAGAGGCTGAGGCGTTCCATCGCCGTTTTCAGAAGACTTAATCCCGCATTGTCGGGGGATACATACTTGTGCAGCGCCTTCCCGCTCATCTGGGCATTGCAATAAATACCCCTTACTCCACGAAAACGGGCCTGCTGTATTTCCCTTGCCTTCACCACGCGCATACGGATGTGATCACTGCGCTCGGCCGATGTACGGTCTGAAATCTTATCGAAAGGGACGGGTGTAATTTCAATTTGTATGTCGATCCGGTCGAGCAATGGTCCCGATATTTTGTTCAGATAGCGTTGCACCGCTCCGGGAGGACATACACATTCTTTATCGGGATGGTTGTGAAAACCGCAGGGACAGGGATTCATGGCAGCCACAAGCATGAAGCTGGCCGGGTAATCCACACTGAAACGGGCGCGGGAAATGGTGATCCTGCGATCCTCCAGTGGCTGACGCATAACCTCTAGTACATTCCGGTTAAACTCTGCCAACTCATCGAGAAAAAGCACACCATGATGCGCCAGGCTGATTTCACCCGGTTGCGGATAAGCACCACCTCCCACCATGGCCACATCGGAGATGGTATGGTGTGGCGAACGAAACGGCCTCCGGGTCATCAGCGACTTATGCAGCCCCATCTGGCCTGCTACGCTGTGTATGCGGGTAGTCTCAAGTGCTTCATCCAGCGAAAAAGGCGGAAGAATAGACGGCATGCGTTTGGCCATCATCGATTTACCCGACCCGGGCGGCCCCACCATGATTATGTTGTGCCCGCCTGCAGCAGCTACCTCCAGTGCACGTTTCACATTTTCCTGTCCCTTCACATCAGAGAAATCGGAATCAAAAGCATTACCTCCTTCCTGAAATTCACGTACTATGTCTACCAGGGTGGGTGCCGGGATGTGTAGCCCGTTAAAAAAACCGACTACCTCACGAATATTGTCCATGCCATATACTGTCAATCCCTTTACTACAGCCGCTTCTTTCGCGTTGGCTGAAGGCAGGATAAATCCCCTGAACCCTTTTTCTTTTGCCATGATGGCAACAGGAAGAGCTCCTCTGAGCGGAAGAATACTACCATCCAACGACAACTCTCCCATCATCACATAATCATTCAGCTTTTCAGGGCTAACGGAACCTGAAGCTGCCAGAATACCAACAGCCAAAGGCAGATCGTACGCCGAACCCTCTTTACGGATATCGGCAGGCGACATATTGATAACTATCTGCTGTCGGGGGAATTTCAAGCCATTGACCTCCAGGGCAGAGACAATTCTTTCATGACTCTCTTTTACGGATGTATCCGGAAGCCCCACGAGCATGAAACGGATACCTCTCGAACAGTTTACTTCAATGGTAATGAGCGTGGCATTGATACCCTGTACAGCCGCTCCAAACAATTTGACCAGCATGCAACATACGTTGTATGATACTTAGTTTCCGGAATTTTTTCCGATCACATCCACCACTCCCTGGGCGGGAACATTACGTACCTTAATGGTACCGTCAGGTGCAATCAGCACATTGAAAGGAATGAATTGCACATTGAAAGTTTCCACAATATCTGATCCCCAACTTTTCTTTTCAGGGACAACGGTCCACGGAATAGAGTCATTCACAGCATAGTTAATGGGGTAAATATCGGAATCTATATAAATCGTGACAAACGACACACTGTCTTTGTTCACGTTGGCATATTCATTTTTCAGAAGTGCGACCGTTTCCCGGGATTCAATTCCTGCAGTAGAGATAAATGACAGAAGCAGAAATTTTCCCTGAAAATCGTGAGAATAAATATCTTTATTATCTTTATCAGTCAACCGGAAATAAGGCATCTGCGCTCCTTCGGCAGAAAGATTTATCTTATCGGAATAAGAACGTAACCTCGCTGCAAACTGTGTTTTTTCTATATCACCCTCTATATAATCCAATACCCTTTTCAATGCCTTCGGATTATCGCTGTTCATGAAAAAGTTACTGATCAGAATAAGACTGGAAAATTTTGCCGGATGCTCTTTGATGAATTCTTCCGCCTTCAGCGTCAGTTCATGATTAAGTACATTCAACTTCGCGATCTCGTCATGGCGGGTAATTGAGTTGTTTGTAACAACGTCAGATTTCTTTTCCATGAGCAGGTTCGCCAACAATTGTCCCCGCTGGGTAAGCAAGTCGGTGTTGTTTATCTTGAAAGTGGTAAGATCATTGTTGATCTCATTTCCTTTTATTCTGATGAGATCAGGCAACCGTGCATCGCCATCCACACTGATCTTCTCTCCCGAATTGGCAAAAACAACCGCAGCACTTTCGTAATTATTCAAATAGAGAGAAAAGGTAGTCAGTGTATCAATATGACATCTGTAGTTAAATCTTCCCCTACTGTCGATGGCAATGGTATCGATGGCAAGTGTGTCGGCCGACAAATAAGATGCAAGAATATAGGGAAAATCAAGACTGGTTATTTTTCCTTTAATAGAGGTACCTCCCTCCCTATTACATGAAATAGCGCTCCATAAAATGAAACAATAGATGCATATTTTAGTCCATTTACCCATACAACCCTATTTTATCGATTCTATTCTTTTTGGTTTTATACGTCTCATTTTCGTGAAATTTCCCAAAATCATATAGAATGACAAAGGTACAGTGTTTTTTTAAATATTCAAACATTTTCACATATTTTTAACTGTTGAGTTTTTTTCTCGTGAAACAATACGATGAAAAAATAAGGACAGGGATTTTTTTACGTGAGTTAGAAATAAAATCGTTAGTTTTGTATGTTTTAAATGAATATTGCATGTCTTTCTCTATCATCATCCCGCTCTATAATCGTCCCGAAGAAGTGGACGAACTGCTTTCAAGTCTTTGTGAGCAAACCTTCATGGAGTTTGAAGTGATTATTGTGGAGGATGGTTCTACCCTGAAAAGCGATGCGGTAGTAGATAAATATCGTGACAGGCTGGATATTACCTATTTTTACAAAACAAATTCCGGGCCTGGTCTCTCCAGAAATGCAGGTGCCGAGAGGGCAAAAAATGATTATCTTATTTTTTTCGATTCAGACTGTGTTATCCCGCCACATTACATGGAGACCGTCTCCCGCTCGCTGCAAGAAAACTTTACAGATGCATACGGGGGTCCCGATGCCGCACTGCCTTCATTTACTACTGTACAAAAGGCAATCAACTATTCAATGACTTCTTTTTTCACAACCGGCGGCATCAGAGGGAAGTCACGATCGATGGACCGGTTTTACCCCCGCAGTTTTAACATGGGCGTATCACGACCGGCATTTAAGGCCTTAGGTGGTTATGGCAGCATGCGTTTCGGTGAAGATATAGATTTCAGTCTCCGGTTGCTGGATGCTGGCTTCCGGACAACACTCATTACGGAAGCCTATGTATATCATAAAAGAAGATCCACCTACCGACAGTTTTTTAAACAAGTCCACAATTCCGGTATAGCCCGCATAAACCTGCATCTGGAACATCCCGGCTCACTGAAAGCGGTACATGCCCTTCCCGCTCTTTTTGTCATCGTCATGACAATTATCTTATTTCTTTCAGCGCTTTACCCATTCCTGCTGGCTATTCCTCTTCTCTATAGCCTTGCCATCTTTACAGATTCTCTGAGGCTGTATAAATCGTTCAAAATAGCCTGTTACAGTATCGTTGCCGCATGGATACAAACCACTGGATACGGAAGCGGCTTCCTGTCGGCTGTGTGGCGCCGTCTCATCCTGAAACAGGCCGGTTTTAGCGCATTCGAAAAAAAATTCTACAATTAGATTTTCTCACCGTAAGCCAGATCCCCCGCATCTCCGATACCCGGAACAATATAGGCGGACTCATTCAATTCCGGATCGATGGCTGCAGCCCATATTGTAGTCTTTTCGGGGGGAAAGATTTTTACGCAATACTCTACGGCCTGCCGGCTCGCAATGATAGTGGCAATGTGGATATGGGAGGGGGTACCTTTGGTGAGCAGCGCCCTGTAGGTAAGTTCCATGCTGCTGCCAGTGGCCAGCATCGGATCGGTCAGGATCAATGTTTTTCCGTCAATGGAAGGGGAAGCTATATATTCTATGTGAATGTCGAAAGATTGATGACCGGTTTCTTTATATTTCCTGTAGGCTGAAACAAACGCATTTTCCGCTCCATCGAAATAGTTAAGCATTCCGTGGTGGTAAGGAAGCCCGGCACGCAAAATAGTGGCAATAACTATATCTTCATCCGGCACATTTACCTCTGTCACCGCAAGCGGTGTAGTAATTTCAAGGTTTCTGTACTTTAACTCCTTGCTGATCTCATACGCCATAATTTCACCAATACGTTCAATATTCCGGCGAAAACGAAGCCTGTCTCCCTGAATTGTGATGTCTCTGATTTCACGGACAAAAGAATTAAGCAATGATTTGTGATCCGAAAAGTTGTATATTTTTATCATTCTCTGTCTGACTATACCTTTTTGTTTCCGGAAAACAAAGGTATTGTTTTTCTTCTTTTTATTGAACATTTTCTGCCTTTTTTTGTTCATAGCTGTGTTTCGGGTGAAAAAGAGCTACAATTAAAGAAATATTTCTTTAATTCCTTTTATTTTTGAAGGAATTTATATATTTTTGTACGACTGTTTTAGGACTTATCAAAAAAGAGTTTTATACAATCATAAATAATAAACCCAAAATTTTTCAAGATGGTAAATTTAGATTTAAGCAAGTATGGTATTGTGGGCGATTTTGAGATCGTACACAATCCTTCCTACGAGACGCTGTTTCAGGATGAAATGAATCCGGCAAACGAGGGATTTGAAAAGGCCAAATTAACAAAAACCGGAGCCACAGCTGTTTACACCGGGAAATTCACCGGTCGTTCACCTAAAGACAAATATTTTGTAAAGGATGACGTAACTCGGGACACGCTCTGGTGGGATGGTACCATCAACCGTCCCTGCACCAAAGAGGCATTCAATTATTGCAAAGGACGTGTGACAGAGCAGCTTTCTAAATCTGAAAAACTCTACGTGGTTGATACTTTTTGCGGAACAAATGAAGATACCCGCATGAAAGTGCGTTTCATTGTAGAAGTGGCATGGCAGGCACATTTCGTGACCAACATGTTTATCCGTCCTTCACACTATGAACTGACCCATTACGGCGAGCCCGATTTTGTTTGCCTAAACGGCTCCAAAACAACCAACGACAAATGGCAGGAATTCGGGTTGAACTCCGAAAACTTCACCTTGTTCGACCTGACAGAAAAAATGCAGGTGATCGGCGGTACCTGGTATGGTGGTGAAATGAAAAAAGGCATCTTCTCGCTAATGAATTACTACCTGCCCTTGCGCGGTATTGCTTCCATGCACTGTTCTGCCAATGTAGGCAAAGATGGCGATGTGGCAATTTTCTTCGGCTTGTCGGGAACAGGAAAAACGACACTCTCTGCAGATCCGAAGCGTTTTCTGATTGGAGATGACGAGCACGGTTGGGATGACAACGGGGTATTTAACTATGAAGGGGGTTGCTACGCCAAGGTAATCAACCTGAGTGAAGAAAACGAACCGGACATCTGGAGAGCTATCCGCCGTGATGCTTTGCTGGAAAACGTGACAGTGGATGATGAAGGTAACATCGACTACGCCGATGGCTCCACTACCGAAAATACACGTGTGTCGTACCCGATCCACCACATCAGCAAGATTGTGCTTCCTTCACGTGCAGGGCATGCCAAAAAGATCATCTATCTTTCTGCCGATGCTTTCGGTGTATTGCCCCCGGTATCAATTCTGGATGCCAATCAGGCACAATATCACTTCCTCTGCGGATTTACCTCAAAGCTGGCAGGTACCGAACGTGGTATCACTGAGCCACAGCCTTCTTTCTCACCCGCTTTTGGTGAAGCTTTCCTAACTGTACACCCCACCATCTATGCACAACGTCTTGCCGAAAAAATGGAAGAGCATGATGCTAAAGCTTACCTGGTAAATACGGGCTGGAACGGAACAGGAAAACGCATCTCTCTGAAAGATACCCGCGCCATCATTGATGCCATCATCGACGGATCAATCGAAAAGGCTGAAACATTCCATGTTCCTGTCATGAACCTCACTGCTCCCGTGAAGCTGAACGGCGTTTCAGACATTCTGGATCCACGAAGCACCTATGCCGATAAGAGCGAGTGGGAAGCCAAAGCCAAAAAGCTGGCAGGCATGTATATAGAAAATTTCAAACAATATTGCGATAACGACGCAGCCCTCGCGCTGATCCCTTCGGGACCGCAGTTAGACTAAGCCCGCTATTTCGATTACAATAACTAAGAGGCCGTCCCCAAAAGACGGCTTCTCTTTTTTTACCTGGTGACGAGGCAAGATAGCGCTCAATGTCGCTGCTCAATAAGGAAAATCATTCCAGAATAAGTAATTCCACCTTCCTGAAGTCGACGGGGTGGCTTTCGCTTTGTAGTGAAATCGTCCCCTTGTGTAACATCTTGTCACCTCCATTCAACTCAATCAGCCGTGCATAGGTAGCATCCCGCTCATCCAATTGTGGATGGTTGTAATGCAGCACGGTATCACCATTTATTACGTGATAGATCACCTCATTGCCTCTGACTTCGATTTCTGCTGTAACCCAGTCATCACCGAAGAAGAGTCCGGAAGTGGAGTTGATACAATGCTCCAGCCTTAGATCACCATTCATTACAATATTGGTGCCGGGTGTACAGACGTTCATATTGGTCCTTTCAACCAGCGAGTCGCTTCCCAGAAGCTGTACCTCCACCGAGGTGGGAAAATCCTGATCGAACATCATCGTCTCGGGACGCTGACCATGAACCATGATACCGGAATTGCGGTAAGCCCATCCCTCTCCTCCGGGACACTGATCTCCCACGAAGCGATACTCTACCCGCAGCTTGTAATGCGAAAGTTCATCCTGATAAAAGAGGTGCCCGAAACGTCCATCGAATTGATCATATTGATCATAGCGGACCTTGAGCAATCCATCTTCCACCCTGAAGGTATTACCGAAGTTGTCACCTGCTTCATAGCCGGTGATTTTGGGTGTCCATCCGGCCAGATCCTTTCCGTTGAAGAGTGAAATCCATTCGCTCTCAGCACTCTTCTGTCCGCAGGCGGTCATCATCAGGAGAATCATGGCACAAAAGATCAATAAAAGATTCCTTTTCATCGTTACAATATTACTTGCTTTTCATTATCATTCACACTCCCGACAAAGATACAAAACAAACGCAAAAAATCCCGCTTTAGATCGAAGCGGGATTCCTTAAATGGGTTCGGGTGTGAGGGTAACCCTTTCAACAATGCATTCTTGATCGCCTCCTTCGACAGTTTTTCGTACAGAAGGACCAATCGTAGCAGTACATTTCTTTTTTTCGTTTCCATCCGCTCCTTGGCAACACCACAGAAACCGGCGGTAGGAACGGTCACGTCGTCACCCGGACGTCGACTGGCCGGGTGGCTGAAGAGTATCTTTCATCTGCCTTCAGATTCTTCGGAGAAGGTGATGAAAAAGTCTTCCCGCATAATTCCATCGGTCACTCTCAATATTTAATATTGCCTCGGATTACATATATTGCTAAATTTGCAGCAAATCTTCTTAAGATTTCATGCGGATTGAAGAGGATTGAGATATCACATACAGTAAAGATTCCGTAAAAATGATTGGAAAGTTTCCTTGTATTTTACTATTTATTGCCTTTCTCGTATTGGGATGCGGGAAACCGTCAGATAACCTGGCAGATTACTCTTCCGTAACCGTTCATTTTTCCGGACAGGAGGTGGCAGATTTGCAAACGTTGTTACATTTGTTTGAAGAGGAAATCGGTATTCAGTCCGGTGCTTCCGTCAAGGCGAAATCTGAGGCCTACACCATGTTTAACAAACAACTGGTGGATTTTATGATGTTGGAAGGCCCAAAAAGTTTTCCACTATCCATCCAAGCGCGTACAAAACTGCTGGACGCACTCCATATCGGGACTTTTCGTTCCATTTGGGTTACCGGTATTTCTACTTCCCGTGACACATGCGATTGCAAATTGATTTCAAGTTTGACAACAAACAGCAAATTTATCGATTTTCTAGCCGATATGGGAAAAGAGTTTCCACAACTGGCAGAGCTGCATACCGACCTACAAAGAGCAGGAGATATGACACCGGCCTACATTTCAACTGTTTTTCTAAACTTTGAACAGCTAAACACACAAGACCCACGCACACAACTTGTATACGTAATCAGTTGCTTGTCGTGGGGAATGAAGTGGGAGTAAATGATTATGAAATATGTTTGAAGAGCTATTTCTCTTGCATTGCCCTAAAAAGAAAAACCCTCTAATAATCAAAGATTATCAAAGGGTTTCCTTAATTTATTATTCATCCTCAGTAGCACGGCCGGGAATCGAACCCGAATCTAAAGTTTAGGAAACTTCTATTCTATCCATTGAACTACCGCGCCGTAACGGATGCAAAAGTAACACATTTTCAGTAAAACTCAAAAGAAAAAAAATGCTTGTCTGTCCTCCTTACAAACATTTTCTTTCTTAAAATGTTTATCCACTAAGCAAAGACAAACAACAATGAATAATATAGCCATATTATACGGCTCGTCAGGCGGAAATGCTGCATCGGTAGCCAGGCAGGTACAGGATCTCTTCGACGGCAAAGCAGACATATTTAATGTATTGGAAGTAACACTCGATGAAATAAAAGACTATCCCTACTATGTAATAGGTACATCCACAACAGGTATAGGCGACTTGCAGGACGACTGGGAAGGTTTCCTTCCTTCATTTGCGAGGATGGATTTGGCCGGAAAAAAAGTAGCTATTTTTGCGCTGGGAGACAGTGCATCCTATTCGACAAGTTTTGCAGAATCGATGAAAGTGGTATATGATGAAATAAAGGATAAAGTACGGATTGTGGGTCAGGTAGCAGATGAAGGATACACCTACGACAGTTCCACCGCGGTAATTGAGGGTACGTGGATAGGTTTACCCATTGATGAGGACAACGAGTACGACCTTACGCAGGAGCGTTTGGAAAAGTGGGTGGAATCACTGAAAAATGAGTTTATATAGAGATATCAAAAAACCGCCGGAGGGTGGCCGGCGGTCTCATGGGAAATGATGTATTGCACACCTAATTACAATTCTTTTATTTTAATATTCTGAAACAGGACTTCATTTCCATGATCCTGTAAAAGAATCAAACCCTCTTCGGCATTACCAAAATTGGGCCAGTCCTTGTACTTGCTGGTCTGTACCAATTTGTTCCATGCATCGTTGTTGCGGTCATATTCCACAATTTTCACACCATTCAACCAATGTTCCACGTGATTGCCTTCTACGACCACCATGGCGGTATTGAAGAATCCCTTCCGGAATGGCTTGTCCGCAGGAGCTGCAATCAGGTCGTAAAGTGAACCCAGCGTCCTGTTTCCATTTATGCCAAGCTTGGCATCCGGATGATTCTGATCATCCAGAATCTGAAATTCACAACCTATGGCCGATCCTTCTCCTTTATTCAGGTTGGTATCGACAAAATATTTGATCCCGCTGTTGGCACCTTCAGTGATCTTGAAATCGACTTTCAGCATAAAGTTTTTGTAAGGACGGGTCGTAACAATATCACCTCCGTTCGTGGACTCACCACCATCACTTTTGTGTACTTTCAGCATGCCATTGTCAATCGACCATCCCAGATCGGGAAAATCGTCTCTCTTGGCACCACGCCATCCTTCGGTGGTCTTGCCATCCCATAACAGTTTCCATCCATCTGCAGCTTCGCGATCGGAAATTGTATTGGCCACCTGGTTTATCTGCATTACATTCTCATCGTCGGCAGTTTTGTACTTATCAAGCTCATCCGTAAGGATGCGGATATTTCGCCACGCAACGGTCTTTCCTTCCAGCTCGGCCTTCCCGATGGAATGTACCTGCAGGGCGATGAACCCTGACGGAGTGGTATCATCCAGGATATTGGCGCAAGGGACACCGTTTACCCAGGTGCGGATAGAATTGCCAATGGCTTCAATACGGGCACTGTTCCATTCACTGTGCTTAAATGCCTTCATTCCTTCTGGGTTGTAATTCATCGGATAAAGCCATCCACGACGGGCTTCATCATAGATTCCTCCTGTCCATGCACGGTCGGAAGGATCAATTTCAAACTGATAACCATGAACGCGACCATCCCTGTAATCTGGCAGGCTATTGCTTCTGAATTGCACGCCCGAATTTAATCCGTCATCCACTTTAAATTCAAACTCAAGAATAAAATCATCGTATTTTTCGGTTGTCGCCAAAAAGGTATTGGGCGTATTCATTTGAGAAATGCCGATGATGGCATTGTCTTCCACCTTATACTCGGCAGTACCATTCAACTTCTCCCACCCTTGCAGATCTTTTCCGTTAAACAACTCCTGCCACTTCGGTCCTTGTGAACAGGATACGAGTAATGCTGTCATCACTAAAATTAACAAACTGTTTTTTTTCATTTTCTTCTTGTTATGTTATGGATCAATAAATTTCTTTTTTTGCGAACAATTGGTCTTTAGCACCCGTTTTTTTAAATCCGTACCGTCGACTCAAATCTTATAAAAATCTTCCCAGCCTTTCCGCGGAGGCTCACCCGTGAGGAAGGCATCCGCAAAGGCGTCGTTGGTCACTCGTTTGGTCTCTCTGTCGAACACAATTTTACGGTTCAGCCGCTGTGCTGCCACACCCAGGCAGAACACCTGACTCAACGGTGCAGACACCTCGAACGGGGAGCGAGTTTTTTCTTTGCCCTGGCAAGCCAGCAGGAAGTTGGCGAAGTGGTTGGAAGGACTCTCCGGCACTTCCGGAAGCTTCTTCTCCATCTCTTTCGCCTTCTCACCGGGGATAATACTCAGCGTGCTGCCGTGCGAGCCTCCTTTGAAGGTGAGTTCTTTGCTGTAGATCTCTTTCCCGGGATTCAGCTTCGCCGGCTGGATCTTTCCACCCGCCACAGTCGGAATATTGGGATCGATCTCTGACACGCCGTACCCATCCGGTACGGCAGGAATGTTATCCAATCCATCGTACCAGGTAATCACCACCGGTGGCATCTTGCCACGTTTCGGAAATTTAAATTCAATGGTGCTCGACATCGGGAAGAAGTAATCGTTATGTCCGCTCAGGCGCAGAGGGGTTACCTCCTCCGGCAGTCCAAGCTCCAGAAACTCGTGGGCCGTATCAATGATATGTGCGCCCCAGTCGCCCAGCGCCCCCATGCCGAAATCATACCAGCAACGCCACTGCCCGTAGTGGAAATCCTTGTTGAAATCATGATGGTCGCGCGCCATTAGCCAGGTATCCCAGTCCAGTGTTTCGGGAACCGGTTCTGCGGCGGGAAACTTCTTGATGTCCGGATCCCAGCCGTGCCACCGGCGCGGGTTGTTCATGTGGGCCGTGATCGCCGTCACATCTTTAATGATACCGGCTTCCTTCCAGGCCTTGAACTGAAAGTAGTTGGCCTCGGAGTGCCCCTGGTTTCCCATCTGGGTAACCACTTTGGGATACTTCCGGGCTGCCTTCATGATCAGTTCCGACTCCAGGAAAGTGCGGCTCAGCGGCTTCTCCACATATACATGCTTGCCTTCGGACATCGCCATCATCACGGCAGGAAAATGCGCAAAGTCGGGCGTGGCAATGGCCACCGCCTCAATCTCGTTGCCCATCTTGTCGAACATCTCGCGGAAGTCCCGGAAGCGTTTCGCGTTGGGGAATTTGGCAAGTGCTTTCTTTGTGTGTTCTGCACCCAGATCAACATCGCACAGGGCAACCACGTTGGCCAGTCCGGTTTTATCGAAATCGTTCATGATCTCCCACCCTCTGTTGCCGACACCAATGTGGGCAAGGTTCACTTTCTTATTGGCACCCACCACCCTGTTGTAGCTTGCGGCATTCATTTTGGTCGATATACCTCCCATGGCCAATCCCGCAGATGCCAATGCTGCATTTCTGAGAAACTCTCTTCTTGTTGTCATGATAATTATATTAATTGTTGTTTTTCAATTTACCGATCCAGATACGGAGGTTCAAAGATATATAAAAAAAAGCCTTAGGAGAAAAATGAATGATTCCATTTCCTCTCCAGAAGCTTTATTTTCGGGCAATGTGGATTATTCAAACCGGTCTTTGTATGCCCATAATCCGAGTGCCGGGCTGGAAATGTAGTAAATTTCCTCCCCGTCCGGAAGGGTATTGAATCCCTCCTTGAGGTGGGAAATATCATACCTCTGCATGGTCTCATCAATGTCTCCCCACTGAAATCCCACGCTTTCAATTTCTTTCCGGGTGAGGTTTTCACTTCCTTTGCCCGGACAATAGGTGATGGAAAATCTACCTTCCGACGAACCATGAATGAGGTGCGCGGCTGCGCCCAGGTTATCGCGGAGTTCCGGATCTTCGGAGACCGCCTTCAAGGTATGGGGTGTACCAAGATAACCATATTTACGAATCAGCCGGTCTATTGTCTTGTCCTCTCCAAATTCCTTCAGTGCAGGTGCCAGGACGATCAGCTCTCCCTCATCGGCAATAGCCATCCGGGTACGGTAGATCGATTTGTTCCCCAGCCAGGTGCTTTTGAATTCCGTGGGGTCGAGCCACACTACTACTTTTTGTAACGGCTTGTCGACCATCACAAAATTGACTTCCAGTGACAGTTTTGCGGCACGGTCGAACACTTCGAGGTCATCTCCCACAAACAATCCGTATGTCTGTTGCTCTCCCTTTTCATTGACACCTACCACGGTGAGCACGTAGATGATGGGCAGATCTTTCAAATATTTCTCGGTGGCATAGTTGAACACGCGCCGTACCGGTGTATCGGCACGCCCCATCATCCGCTCCATGCCATAGACGGCACCGATATAGTGGCTCTTGTTGATTCCTTCGCTTCCCCCGGTACCCACCAGGATATTTTTGTTGTAGTTCGCCATACCCACTACTTCGTGCGGGACGACCTGTCCAATGGAAAGAATCAGATCGAACCCACCTTCCACCAGCAGCTTGTTAACCTGAGCCGGCCAGGAGAAATCGACCTTTCCTTCCGATACCTCCCGGATGTATTCTGCCGGTACCTCACCCATGGTGAGCACGTCGTTGCGCCAGTCGTGATCCCGAAAAAGTGTTTCCGGTGTTTCGCCGAACATGTGGCTGATCTGGTGTGCTGTCATGGGCGTATGTGTACCCAATGCAGGAAGGATATCGGTCAGTTTTTCACCATAGTACTTCCATGTCATTTCTGTCAGTTCTCCCGCTCTGCTGGGAAGACGGGTATAATCAGGCGGAACGGCCAGAATTTTCTGCCGTTCCCCCAGTTTGTCAAATGCTTCATACAGCCCCTTCTGCAGATCGTCACCCGACAAATCTGTTTGAGAGGAACCTTTTTCGTAATAAATCATTGCTTTGTGTCGATCATTTATCTGCAACAAACCGGTCACCCTCGCATAACCTGCCGGTTACATCGGATGAAGAGGACCAGTCTGTCGCAGTTTATTTACAATTATACATCGTATGTTGTAGAAGCAGTATTTCCACCACGACCTGTCCAGTCGGTATGGAAGAATTTTCCACGTGGACTGTCGAGGCGTTCATACTGATGAGCGCCAAAGTAATCCCGTTGTGCCTGCAACAGGTTTGCCGGTAGACGCTCGCTGCGGAAACCGTCGTAGTAACACATAGCCGAGGTGATGGCCGGTACGGGAATACCGTTCAACAATGCCGTGGCACATACTCTGCGCCAGCTCTCTTCGGCCGACTGTACCGCATTCTTGAAGAAGGGGTCAAGCAGCAAATTCTCCAGTGCGGGGTTGTTGTCAAATGCTTTTTTGATGTCCCCCAAAAAGCGGGAACGGATGATACATCCACCGCGCCACATCAATGCGATTCCTCCGTAGTTGAGATTCCAGCCATACTCTCTGGCAGCTTCCATCATCAGGTCGTAACCCTGTGCATATGAGATGATCTTGGCACCATAAATAGCGTTTTCGAGATCGTCAATAAACTGCTGTTTATCACCCTTGAAGTCGGGCTTCTTCCCTGTAAGTGTTTTCGAGGCCTTTACCCTCAGATCTTTCTGAGCCGAGAGACAGCGTGAAAATACAGACTCGCCGATCAGCGTGAGAGGAATACCCAAATCGAGTGCCGAGACGGCAGTCCATTTTCCGGTACCTTTCTGGCCGGCAGTATCGAGAATTTTCTCCACCAACGGGGAACCATCTTCGTCTTTAAAGTCGAGAATATCGGTGGTAATCTCAATCAGATAGGAATCCAGCACACCTTTATTCCATTTTTTAAACACTTCGTGCTGCTCAAAGGCGTCCATACCCAGCAAATCTTTCATCAGGTGATACGCTTCGTTGATGATCTGCATATCGCCGTACTCAATGCCGTTGTGCACCATCTTCACGAAGTGTCCCGCACCGTTCTCTCCTACCCAGTCGCAGCAGGGAACGCCTCCGTCCACCTTGGCTGCCACCGACTGAAAGATCTCTTTCACGTGCGGCCAGGCTTCGGGTGATCCCCCCGGCATCATCGACGGGCCTTTCAATGCTCCCTCTTCACCACCGGAAACACCGGTACCCACATAGAGCAGCCCTTTACTTTCCACATATTTTGTCCTGCACATCGTATCGGGGAAATGGCTGTTTCCACCATCGATAATGATGTCGCCCGGCTCGAGCAGCGGGATCAGTAATTCAATGAAATCATCTACCGGCTTGCCCGCTTTTACCAGCATCATCACCTTACGCGGTCTTTCAATGGAAGCCACAAATTCCTCGAGTGAGTGGGCTCCGATAAAGTTTTTGCCTTTACCTCTCCCTGCCAGAAAGTCGTCCACTTTGGCAACTGTCCTGTTAAAGACAGCCACAGTATAGCCTTTACTTTCCATATTCAGGACCAAATTCTCACCCATTACGGCCAATCCGATCAATCCAATATCTGCTTTTTCTTTCATAAATTATTGTTTGTTCTTTTGATTATCTTTTTACGCGTGCGTTACCGTTCCAGATACTCCAGATCACCTCTTCGTCGGCCGGTTGCGCATAGTCGGTCAGGAAGGTTGTTGCCAGAGCGCCACTTGCCCATGCAAACTGAATCCATTTTTCGGGCGACATCTCTTTGAGGATGCCGTAGAGCAGTCCGCCCACAAATCCATCGCCCCCCCCAATGCGGTCCATCACATTGATGGTGCGCAGAGGAGCTTCATGCCATGTTCCATTTTCATAAACAATGGCTCCCCAGAGATGTTCATTGGCACTGATCACTTCACGAAGCGTGTTTGCAAAGACCGATACATTCGGGAATGCCTGCTTCGCATTCAGAATCATTCCTTTGAAGGCATCCATGGTATCTCCGATATTTTCACCCCCTGCTTTGGGACCTTCAATGCCAAGACACAACTGAAAATCTTCTTCATTGCCGATAAGGATATCAGCGAGAGAGGCTATTTCGGTAAAGGCTTCGTGCAACTCTCTCTCCCGTCCTTTCCAGAAAGAAGCTCTGTGATTGAGATCAAAGGAAATCAACGTGCCATGTTTTTTTGCATAGCGGGCGATCTCCAGGCAAAAATTACTTGTTTCGGGAGACAGCGCAGCAATCAGTCCGGAGAGATGTACAATCTGGACTCCCTCCACGCCGAAAATTCGTTCGAGGTCAAAATCTTTTACGTTCAACGTTCTTCCCACCTCACCGGCACGGTCATTCTGCACACGCGGGCCGCGCAGTCCAAAACCGCTGTCGGCGATATTGAACTGATGACGATAGCCCCAGGGATCGCCCTGTGGCACTTCCGGTCCTTCGTAGTCCATGTTACGTGCTCGCAGATCGGCTTTGATGAAGGCAGCAATAGGACTGTCTTTCACAAAAGTAGTAAGCACCTTTACCGGCAGACCCAGATAAGAGGAGATGCTGGCCACATTTGTTTCGGCACTGGTAGCCTGCATCTGAAACAGGTTCGTACTCTGCACCGGCTGCGCATTCACCGGTGTAATCCGCACACCCATGCTGGTGGGGACAACCAGTGAATATTTGAATTCCTTTCTTAGTTTGAGTGACATATTTTATTTACTGATAACTGATTACACAACATTAAATACTGAAAGCATCGAAGCCGCCATCTACAATTGCCACCGTTCCTGTGACAAATTTGGAAGCATCGCTGACCAAATAGTGAAGTGTTCCCAACAAGTCTTCCGGTACACCGAAACGGCGGAATGGAGTATGAGCGATGATGGTGTTTCCACGATCGGAATAAGATCCATCCGGATTGGTGAGTAGTGTCCGGTTTTGCTCCGTGATAAAAAATCCGGGACACAAGGCATTCACACGAAAATTCTCACCAAACTTGGTAGCCAACTCGCCGGCCATATATTTGGTAAAATTGGTTACTGCAGCCTTGGCAGCTCCGTAGCCGGCCACCCGTGTGAGCGGGCGTAAGGCAGAGGCGGAAGAAATGTTCACGATATTTCCTTTTTTCGCTTTTACCATATATTCGGCAAAAACAACCGTAGGCATGACTGTTCCCATCAGGTTCAGATCAATGACCTTACGGAAATCATCCATCTTCAGGTCAAAAATATTGTTGTTCGGACCGATGGTCGCTCCCGGCATATTGCCTCCTGCACCGTTGATCAACACATCAATGGTGCCATATTTTTCTGCAATATCCCTGGCATTTTGTTTTAATACGGTTTCATCCGTGACATCTGTCTGCAGGAACATGGCCTCTCCTCCTTCATCCTTCACTTTCCTGATTAACTGATTACCTTTTTCAAGATTGCGGGCCATTACAGCCACATGAGCCCCATGAGCAGCCAGGTATTCAACCATCGACCTGCCCAAAACGCCAGTACCTCCTGTGATGGCGATTACTTTTCCTCTGATATCAAAAAAATCGTACATAATATTTTTTTTAGTGGTTGATGCTGACAAATATAAGTCAATTGTCCGGCTTGTTAGTATCGAATCACGTGAAAGTTCCTTCTAAAAACGAGAAATTGGCACGGAAACTTATCAGCTCCATCCATTGTTATTAAATCGAAAATAGTCTTCGTAAGTGTCTGTCGTAAATATTCTCCTCCACACACGATCCGATGACATCGGCATATTTTATCAACAGATCGGTATAGTCCATTCCCATCTCGGCTGCCACCTTATAAGCTACGTGAATCAACTGGCGGAAATTGGAATTATAATCGGCATGCCCCGGAATATGACGAAGTGTGTTCGCAAATTTTTCACTTGACCATCCATTTACCTCTTCTACGGAAGGAAGTTCAGAATCGTCGATATCAATCACATCGGCATAGGGAGCGCATAGCTCTTTCTGCCTATTATAGGAGTTTTCATAAATCTTCTTTGCCAACTCCAGGCCTTCGCCGCCTGCTACAGCCAAACCGATTACTTCCTCCAGCCAGGTTGTACCGGCAGTTTTGAGATGCAGCCCTTTGTCGTATTTCCGGATAACCTCCGCCATAATCGGATAGATAGAAAACTTATCGCTCCCCGAATGAACACTCAGTTTCAATTCTTCGGGCAGCCCAAACTCCTTCACGGCAAAATCAATCACCAGTACATCCTCTTCAAACTCTTTGGCAAACTGATCCAGATTACCCACATAATCCACGCCCTTATTGAATCGTCCGGTAAATTTGGGAGCAATCGTCTGCACAGGGACACCTTTATCGGCCAGCATTTTCAAGATGAAAAGCATCTCGATGGGTGTCTGGGGTGACTCAACCTCATCCATGGAAACCTCGGTAATAAAATTGCCTTCACCCTTCTCTTTTTTCAGATAGCCATATATCTCTGATGCATGCTGTGTGGCTGCCAGAAATTTGCCGGCAATTTCGGTCAACAAGGCTGAGGTGACATGTAACGGTTTTTCCATTCCCGGAATCCGGAGTTCTCCCAAATATTCTTTACATGAAGTTACAAAAGTATCCACTTCCTCCTTGCTGCTTTCTTTGCCAATAAATGAAGCAACATCGAGCGTGAAAAAATCTGACACAGCCACATATTTGGCTACTGTATTCAGGTTAATATGATCTGCATCTACAAAGTAAGAGCCTGTAAAACCCAGTGCCTTCACAGCCTCATCGGCTTCATTGCGTGTGTCGGCGGGTTCTGTTCCCACATAGATGTGTTCCCGGTTTGACTTATTCCATACAGGGCTAATATTCAACCCCTTCTCGTTTGCCCTCATGATAGCTTTCAACTGAGCTTTTCCCTGATGAGCGAAACGGTCACCCACGCCAATACTGTATTTTCCTAGTTTCATTATATCTGTATTTAAAAATTAAAAAAGTTTTTCGCATTCCTGTAGGATATGTCTTCCACCATTTTCCCAAGGAAATTCATTTCCGAAGCAGGCAACAACCCGTTCTCTATATCATTGCCAATGAGATTACACAAGATACGACGGAAATATTCATGTCTCGGGTAAGAAACAAAGCTGCGCGAGTCGGTAAGCATTCCCACAAACCGGCTCAGAAGCCCCAGATTGGAGAGTGAGTTCATTTGTGCCTCCATACCGGTTTTTTGATCGAGGAACCACCAACCCGACCCGAACTGTATTTTCCCTGCCACCGATCCATCCTGAAAGTTTCCGATCATGGTTGCTATGAGATCATTGTCGCGGGGATTAAGATTATAGATAATGGTTTTTGCCAGCTTGTTGTCTTTGTCGAGTTGGTCGAGGAAACGGCTCATTGCTTTTGCGATGGTAAAATCACCGATGGAGTCGAACCCTGTATCCGGCCCCAGCTGTTTAAACAGTCGCGTATTGTTGTTCCGGATAGCACCATAATGGAACTGCTGCGTCCACCCCTTTTCCCAATCCATCAACGCGCCTTCGTGCAACATGGACGATTTAAATTTCAATATCTCCTCTTTTGTCAGTTTATTGCCACCATATACTTTATTGAAAATTTGAGCAATCTCTGTTTCTGTATATGGTTCTGCGTAGAACTCCTCAATACCGTGATCAGACAATTTGCATCCCGCACTCGCAAAAAAGTCATGACGGTTACGGAGCGCATCAATCAAATCACTGTACTTGCTGATTGTAATACCGGATACTTCCGATAATTTTTCCAAATATGTCCGGTACTCTTCCGGATTTTCCACTGCCATGGCTTTATCCGGACGCCATGTAGGAAGTACTTTTATCTCAAAGCCCTCTTTTTTCAATGCAAGATGATGCTCCAGGGTGTCTGCCGGGTCATCCGTGGTACAAACTACCTGCACATTGAATTTTCTCATCAACCCCCGGGCGGAATATTCCGGGGTACGAAGTTTTTCCGTACATGTATCATATATCTCCCTGGCCACATCGGGATTCAGCAGCTTATCCACTCCAAAAGTCCTTTTCAACTCCAGATGAGTCCAGTGGTATAATGGATTTCTCATGGTGTAAGGAACCGTTTCGGCCCATTTTTCAAACTTTTCCCAGTCGGAGGTATCCTTTCCTGTACAGTACCTTTCCTCAACCCCGTTGGTACGCATGGCACGCCACTTGTAATGATCGCCCTCCAGCCACAACTGGCCCAGGTTATCAAATGTATGATCCTTCGCGATATACGCCGGATTTAAATGACAATGGTAATCGATAATGGGCTGTTTTTCCGCATGATCATGATACAGCTCTCTTGCAGCATCGGTTTGTAGCAAGAAATCTGTATGAATAAAACTCTTCATAGGATATATATTTTAAAATTAATTCGTTTATAATTTGTTGTTCTCGAGCACGCACTTGCTATCAGACCAGTTTAGAATCCAAAGTTAGACATTTTATTTAATTTTGAGCAATGCCTTGAAAATTTAATTTACAACCCACCACGCCTGTCATTTTTAAAGAATTTATAACTACTAGCCTGATCATAGGCTATTTTCAGGTGGATACAAAAATTATACGTCGTATATCTTTCCGGTGAGGACAACGAAACATTCATTAATTGATCAACTGTGATCGAACACAGCCGGCCGGTTCTTTCACCGAGAATCTTCCCTTTTCCACGGCATCCACACCCAGATTCGTTTCATTTGACGATCTTCTCTCTGCTGTAGAAACTTTTATATTCGCTAGGGGTCATATTAAACTTTTTCTTGAAACACTTGGTGAAATATTTGGCATCGTTCATTCCCACCATATACGACACCTCTTTGATCGCATAGCCGCCCTTCGCCAGCAATTCTGATGCATGCTGCATCAACACGTCGCGCACATATTCAATAGGAGCAAGTCCTGTGAGACCTTTCATTTTTTTAAAAAAAACGGTACGACTCATTCCCATTTCCACCGCCATATCTTCAATCACAAAATCACTGTTACCCAGACGCGATTCAATAAATTCGTTTACGGTCCGGATAAAGGCTAGGTCTTTTTCGTTGAAAGGGACGTCTGTGGTCTGCCTTGCCCGAGACATGACAACAGGCGAAGAGTTCGTTCTGTCTCTGTAATAACGCTGTAATTCGCTTCGACGTTGTAACAGATTTTTGACCCTCGCCTTGAAATAAGAGACGCTGAAAGGCTTGGTAATGTACTCATCCGCTCCTTGTCCAAAACCCTCCAGTTTGCTATCGAGGGTTGTTTTTGCCGTGAGCAGCAGAAAGAGAATATGACTGGTATGAATATTAGTTCGTACCTTTTCGAGCAGCTCAATCCCGTCTACTTCCGGCATCATGATATCACTGACAATAAAATCGGGAATAAGATCCAGAGCCTTTTCAAATCCCTCTTTTCCATTCGACGCTTCATGCACCTCATATTCATCTTCAAGAATGGACCGGATAAACTGCCTTAGATCGTCGTCGTCCTCTACCAGCAGTACTGTAGGGTGCCCATTGATCTCCTCCGCGAGAAGGAGAGGGGTCTGTTCATTAAGATCTTCTCTTTGCATCTCGTCTATCGTTACCGCTCTGAAAGTATCGTCAATGGTCACGTCAGTACCAAAATGCGATATCCCTTTCTTGAAGAACACGGTAAACCTGCTGCCCCTATTCTCTTCGCTTTCCACTTCTATCCTGGCACGATGCTTCTCGGCCATTTCCTTTACGATGGATAATCCGATGCCGGTACTTGGCTTACTTGGATCTTCGTTGAAAGACTCAAAACGCCGAAACAACCTCCCCATTCTTTCTTTATTGATGCCGATACCGGTATCCCTCACCTGCAAGGCAACTTCATCGTTAACATGGGACAATGTCACACAGATCAATTTTTTCGGATCGTGATGGCTGCGTGTTCAGAAATGATGTAAACATCTACGACAAAATGGCTGCCACTATCAAATACATGAATGGGGTGCAGGTAGCATACTCACTGACAACCTATTCTCCCTACGAAGGTTACAGAATTGCCTTCAATGGAACCAAGGGTAGGATGGATGCCTGGATCCAGGAATCGAATCCCACGTCCGACGTGAACTACGATGAAATTGTGATCGCCAGAAATTTCGGGCGAAGAGAATATATACAAATTCCTCAGGGTAGCGGACATGGAGGCGGTGACAAGCTTCTAAAAGATCAAGTATTTATACCAAACACGCCAGATCCGCTTAAACAGGCCGCTGGGGTGAGAGACGGTGCATTAGCCTGCCTTGTAGGAATTGCGGCAAGAAAAAGTATTGCGGCAAAGGAAAAAATATACATCAGGGATCTGACCACCATCATACCGCAGGAAAAAAAAGTATAAATACTGCCCAACACGATCTGCAATCTGCCGGATTCGCTCAATTACCCGAAAAGCCAGCGGAAAGTGCTAAAATTGCCCGGATAATCGTTTCATTGCTCTGAAATAAAACACTATCTTTGTGCACGAGCACAAGTTTGACAGCATTAAAAAAATGCGACATTCCGTGTTATCGCATTGCAAATAAGATACTTAATGAATAATACATGCAAAAGAAAGTCCGGATAATCGATATTGCAAAAATGGCTGGTGTCTCAAAAGGGACAGTCGACAGGGTACTTCATAACCGTGGGAATGTGTCGGAAAAGGCTCGTACAGCTATCAATCGCGTATTGGATGAAGTAAATTACAAGCCAAACATTCACGTCTCTGCCATTTCCTTAAAAAGAAGCTACAAAATTGTAGTGACTACTCCCGAAGTATCTCCCGGAGCATATTGGGAAAGTATTCACAACGGGATTCATCATGCGTTGGAGGAATATGAAAATATAAAGATAGAGTTACTGGTTTTCACCTACAATCAATACGATATTTTTTCCTGCAGGCAAATTTTTGAAAAGATTGCCAGCCTTAAAATGGATGCGCTCATTATTGGGCCGACCTTCGCGGAGGAGACTATCAATCTCTGCAAGAAAATGGACGACAGGGATGTACCCTATATTTTTGTAGATTCTAATATTGAATCTACTATGCCACTGGCCTTCCTCTCTGCCGATCATTATGTATGTGGATATATGATCGCTAAACTGATTACTTCCATTATTCGACCAGAAACAAATATTGCAATTTTTCAGGCAGTAAGGAGAGGAGACATAAGCTCCAATACCACCATTCTTCGAAAAAAGGGATTTACCGACTATCTTGAGAAGAACAAATGCACAAACCTTGTCCTTAGTATTCCGTTTTCCGTTACTGAACCGGAAAGTAATGAAATGTACCTCTCAAGGCTGTTTCGTAGTCAAAAGGAAGTACCTGCCATCGTGGTATTGAATTCGCGTGGTAATTTTATTGCGGACTACCTCGAAGCAAACCATATTGAAGGTGTAAAAATGATCTGCATGGACCTGACCTCGGCCAATATTGAAGCACTCAAAAAAGGGCAAATTGATTATCTGATTGGTCAGGAACCTGAATACCAGGGATTTTTTGCCATGAAAACAATGCTGGAGTATCTGATCTTCAAAAAAAAGATAACAAAGGAGAACTATGTTCAGCTTGATATCATAACCCAGGAAAACATTGATTTTTACAAACGATTCAATAATACCGTATATTAAACTGTCTTCTTGTTTTCTGTGCTGAACTAGATAGTAAAAACTTTGCGAAAGTATTAAAAAGTACCTTCTATTCATTACGACATCTACAAATTTTGATTAAAATTTTTAATTTTATTTAAGTAAATTGTTTTGGTATGTGTAACCAATCAATATATATTTGTGCCCGTGCACAATCCAGATAAGTTTGCTTCTGTTCTGCTATACACAGGCTACTGATGGATTTCTAAATTTACAATTATTAAACATCAAAACAACCAATCAGCTTACTCATAACATATTAACTATATAACCAATCAGATCAAATTTATTTATTTTATACTTATGTTATTCACGTTCGGTTTGGAATTGAATAGTTCCTTTAAAATCCAACTTTAAATGTTACACGTGCACAGTTTTAGAAAATCGTAAAATTTAATTCAAATTTAACAATTTGTCAAAGTATCGTTCTAAAAAAATGATACAGATAAAGATCGTCAGGTAAGCACTATTTTTTATTAATCTAAACAAATGAAAAAATGAGATGAAAAGTAAAATTTCAATTCTATCAAGAGGGATTTTGTTCATGTTGTCATGGGCACTTTCACTGTGCATCTTTTCTCAAAACGTTGCAGTAACAGGAGTAGTACATGATATTAACGGAGACCCATTAATTGGTGTGACCATACAGGTAAAGGGTACTACTCACGGGACAGTGACCGATTTTGACGGAAAATTCAACCTGCCCAATGTACCTTCCGATGCAAGTCTGGAAGTAACTTATGTCGGAATGTCAAGTCAAACAGTTCCGGTTAACGGCAGGTCAACAATAAATATTGTGATGTCGGAAGATGCTGCGTTACTGGAAGAAGTAATTGTTGTGGGTTATGGAGTTCAAAAGAAGGAAACGGTTGTGGGTTCGGTGGCAATAGCCAGTGAGGAGGACCTGCAAAAGATTGGGACAGTGACCGATATTTCTCAGGCGTTGTCCGGCCAGCTGCCGGGTATTGTCTCGCTTACTTCATCGGGAGAACCCGGGGGGATATTGACAGGAGAAAGCTCTACCAACATCTTCATTCGTGGACAAAATACCTGGAACGGTGGACAACCACTTGTTCTGGTGGATGGCGTGGAAAGGAACATGAATAACGTAGATGTGAACGAAGTTTCCAGTATTTCCGTTCTGAAAGACGCCTCTGCAACCGCTGTCTATGGCGTGAAAGGTGCCAACGGGGTAATTCTCATTACCACCAAGAGAGGACAGGTAGGTAAAACAACCCTGAATTTCAACTATACAACAATGGGGCAAATGGTTTCCAAGTTACCTGAAAAACTGGATTCCTATGAAGCCATGATGGCCAAAAATGAAATGATCGAGAGAGAGGTCGTTTTAAACGAACCCTCCTGGAGTGCGTATGTTCCGTATGAAATTGTTCAACGTTACAGACGTCCTCAATCAGAGGAATATTCACTGATTTATCCGAACGTAGACTGGGCAGATGCCATGTTCAAAGATTTGGGATTGTCGCATCGTGCCACATTAAGCATACGAGGAGGAAGTAAGGCAATTCAATTTTTCGGATCACTGGCTTACTTGCATGAAGGAGATATGTTTGAAGAATATGACAACGGAAAAGGATATTATCCAAATTATAATTTTGACCGGTTTAACTTCAGAAGTAATATCGATGCACAATTGACAAACAGTACCAAGCTGAAATTGGATATCTCCGGTTTCTACAGTCTGAAAAACACCAACTTCAACAATGAAGGCAGTACCAGCAGGGCGGATCACTGGCTATGGGCTTCTGCATACAGACTCGCACCGAATCTGTTTATACCCATGCACCCCGACGGGAGGTGGGGTGCTTATCAGGAGGGCGGAAACAATACGGTGAATCCATTGGCGGCGGTATACAACATCGGCATCAGGCAAACACGCCAGACCCAGTTGAACTTTGATCTGAGTCTGGAACAGGATCTGAAATTTATCACCGAAGGGCTAAGTGCCAGAGCTTCCCTGTTCTATGACAACAGCATCCGTTCGGAAGGAGGTATCTATGACAATGCGAACAGTATTCGTCCCAGCGAGTCCGCAACAAACGTGGCGTTCAAACAGATCTATCCAAATCTATACGAAGGGCCGGATCAGGATCCAAGTGAATACACTGTCTTGTTACCCATTTCCTCCGAAGAATACGACTGGATTATACGCCCATGGACCATCCGTCAGGAAGCCATCACCGATGATGCAAACTGGTCGGATTATATTCCAGTGTTCAGGAGAATGATGTACCAGGGTCAATTAAATTATGCCCGTAGATTTGATCTCCACAATGTATCCGCAATGGGAGTTTTCAAAAGAGAAGAATATGCGCGCGGTAGCATGTTCAAGAACTTCCGCGAAGACTGGGTTTTCAGGGCTACCTACGATTTCGACTCCAAATACCTGTTTGAAGCTAATGGTGCATATAATGGCTCAGAGCAGTTTGGTCCCGGATACCGGTTTGCATTTTTCCCCTCCGTAGCTTTGGGTTGGGTAGTATCGAACGAAAAGTTCTTTGATAAATTTGACTGGGTCGATAACCTGAAACTCAGATACAGTATCGGCAAGGTGGGTGATGACCGGGTAAGCGGCGGACGTTGGTTGTATTCTTCACAATATGCTTATGGCGGACGTTCAAGAATCAGCAACATCACCAACAGCTACAGTCCTTATTATTTTTACCGGGAGTCTGTTGTTGGTAATCCCAATATTCAGTGGGAAACAGCTCTGAAAGACAATTATGGGTTAGATTTCAGTATGTTGAAAAATCTCTTCTCCCTGAGCTTTGATTATTTCACAGAAGACAGAACAAATATCCTGATGTCTGGAGAAAGTAGAAATATACCTCCATTTTTCGGGGTTACACCACCCAGCGCCAATCTGGGTCAGGTGAAGTCAAACGGATTCGAAATTGAACTGGGCTTTAACAAAAAATTCAATCGCGACATAAGCATGTGGTCGAGCCTTGCACTCACCCATAATGAGAACGAGGTAATATTCAGAGACGATGCACCATTGCAGTTCGATTATCTGAAAAACGCTGGATATCCGATTGGACAAAACAGACGTCAGCTAAGTTCAGGCTTCTATAACAATTGGGATGAAGTCTACGCAAGCGTCCCTACTGAAGATCTCGACATGGATAAACTACCCGGATATTATAACATTGTGGACTTCAATGCAGACGGAATTATCAAAAGCACTGAAGATACACCTCCGATAGGATATTCCAATGTACCCCAAAACACTGCCAACCTGACTTTGGGTGCTTCCTATAAACGTTTCAGTGCTTATGTCCAGCTATACGGCGTAAACAATGTAAACAGGTATGTCAGCCAGCACAATTTCTACTCAGATACTGACATTCTTTTTGCTCACGTAAGGGATTATTGGTCGAAGGACAATCAGGATGCTACCTCTTTCCTGCCCAGATGGAAAACACAGGCAGAAAATATCGGAGATTATTATTTATTTGATGCATCCTCTTTCAGGCTGAGAACTGCAGAGATATCCTATTCCTTGACGGGACTTCCGTGGATTAAAAATGCAGGAATCTCAAATTTAAGAATTTATGTGAACGGTAACAATCTCTTTTACTGGTCGCGTTTGCCGGATGACAGGGAAGATACCTATTCAGGGGGTAGTGCAAGCGATGGGGCTTATCCCACAATGCGTAGAATCAATTTAGGAATCGATCTAAGTTTTTGAAAATTATGAAAAAAATAACGAAATATATAGCTTATAGCTTCCTGATATTTGCAACACTATTTTTTGCATTTTCCTGTGAAGATTATCTGAATAAAGCTCCTGAAGCTGATATTACGGAAAAGGATGTATTTGGAAATTTCAACAGCTTCCAGGGCTTCGTGGAACAGATGTACAACTGCATCATGGATCCGGATAAAGGCGGCGCGTGGAATAAATATTCATTTGCAGATGAGACGCTGAATAACAAGCCTTACAATTTTGATTATGGCAATTACTGGGGTAGCGAAACATATTTTTACGGTACTTCCGTGGATGTAACCAGTACCAACCCGCGAGCCAGAAGAGTATGGGAATGGGCCTGGTATGGAATCAGGGCTGCCAACCTGGCGTTGGCCAAAATAGATGAAGAAGGCCTGTTTGAAGGTACACCGGAAGAAAAAAATCACATCAAAGGACAGGCACTCTTTTTCAGAGGATGGTTCTATTTTGAGATATGTCGTTACTGGGGAGGAATGCCATATATAAACAGGGTGCTCGATCCAACCGAAAACCTGATCAGCGAAGAATTTAACAGACTCAATTTCCAGGAAACGGCAAAACTGATGGCTCAGGATTTTAGGGCTGCCGCCGATCTGCTCCCGAATCACTGGGATAATTCAGCTCCAGGTCAGGCGACTCAGGGTCACAATCAGGATCGAATCAATAAGTTTCACGCCCTGGGTTATCTGGGAAAATCGCTGCTTTACGCCGCAAGCCCCATGATCAATGAGGAAGCAACCGGTACCAACGCATATAATCCTGAATTGGCAGGCCAGGCTGCAAAAGCATTTGGCGAACTACTGACACTTGCAGATCAAACCGGGATTTACAAACTAGAACCATGGGAAACTGTGACCGATAATTTCTGGCGTCTCAATAACCAAAGAACCGGAGGGGACGAATGCATCATGATACCCATCATATACGACCGGGGACGCGTAAGATGGTCGGCCATCGGAGCCACCGTACCCTCCTCTTTCAGTCTGAACAGCGGCTCTGATGCCGATGTGCCGACCCATAACTATATTCAAAACTACGGAATGGCAAACGGATTGCCAATTGATGACCCTGCTTCGGGATATAACCCCGACGACCCCTGGACGGGAAGAGAACCCCGTTTTTACAAATTTGTGGTCAAAGACGGAGATCGGATTCACCGCGATGCTGCCCTCGATAAGTATGCAGAACTTTACAACGGAGGCAGACACAGATCTGAGATTAATCCCCCCAGTGTGACCGGTTATTACTGGAAAAAATTTGTTCCCATGGGCCCAAGTTTCAACACTTCACAGGCAAACGGATTGCAGGAATACGTTCCCTATCTGAGACTGGCCGATATTTATCTGATGTATGCCGAGGCTGTTCTTTTCAGCACCGGCGGGAGCCCGAATGCTACTTCCGGAAATTATACCATGACAGCAGTACAGGCGTTTAACGTCGTTAGAAACAGGGCTCAGTTACCTGATCTTAACCCGAAATATACTGCCAGCAACGATCTCTTCTTTGAGGAAATTGTCAGAGAAAGAGCCGTGGAACTGGCCATGGAAGGTGCCCGTTTTTGTGATTTACGCAGATGGAACAGGAATGGGGATCCCAGATACCTGGATAAAACAGCCATAGACTTTGACAGAGGTCCTGATGGAAAGCCAATCAACATCAAAGAGAGGGTGATTGTAAGAAGAACCGTGGAGAAAAAACACAACTGGCTACCCATACAGGTAGATTTTACAAAGCAATATAAAGGATTCCCTCAAAATCCAGGATGGTAATTCGATTTATTAATTAAAAATTTTCAGAAGTAATGAAAAGTTATCATATTATCATTGTTTCCATACTATTTTTCTTTTTCACATTCCATTCAGTTATTGCGAATTACAACCTTTCTCTTGGAAAGATAGCCTATTCTGAAATAATCAATGAAGAGGATGAAAAGAAAGATTCAGTAAACGTGGCATTCAAAAGAATAGAAACAGACAACATTGTGGGTGCGGTCAGCTCGTTAAAAGCATCTGATATCAATGAGTCGGATAACTCAATTTGGGTCAGTGATGTTTTGGCCGGACGTACGTTGGGCATGCTCGGAAATACCAATATCCGCGGTATCGGAATCAGTATTGATGTGGCCGACATCACCGGAAGTGGAACCCTTTCAGGAAATGCGCTGTTTGTAGTGGACGGACTGCCCCGGGATATTGATGGCCTCCGCTTATCGGAAATTGAAGACATCACTGTACTGAAAGATGTCAACGCGGCCATTTTGTATGGAAGTTCAGCTATCAACGGGGTTGTTTTAATCACTACGAAGCGTGGGAAAATAAACGAAAACAGGAAGAATATTTCGTTAAATTATGGGATTTCAACACCATTGGCATTACCCAAATACTTGAATTCGGCTGATTACATGACTTATTATAATCAGGCCCGAATGAACGATGGTTTGGATCCACAATATAGCGAAGAAATGATTGAAAATTACCGCAGTGGCAATAAATACAGATATCCCGATGTCGACTATTATTCCAATGAATACGTGAGATCCTTCAGACCCTATCTGGATTTAAACGGAGAGTTTTCCGGAGGGAATCAGACCGCCAAATATTATCTGAATTTTGGCATGAACTCATTGGGTGGGTGGTTAAACTTCGGAGAAGGTGACAAAGCAAGGTACAATACATTCAATGTAAGAGGGAATGTAGATCTCGAAATCATCGATTGGATCAATACTTCCATTGATGCCACAGCGCTCTTCGGCACCGATAGCGGTCCCAGGGGAAGTTATTTTGGCGACGCACAGAATTTGAAACCCAACGATTTTACACCACTGATTCCCTTCAATCTGATTGATCCGGAAAACTCCTTGTTGCTGGGAAGAAAATTTGATGTGGATGGCATGTACTTACTAGGCGGACATATAAACCGACAAACATCGCCATTTGGAAACGGCTATGCAGGAGGAGTATTTGAAAGAATAGACAGAAAGTTCTCTTTTAACAATAGAATCAACTTTGATCTGGATATGCTTACGGAAGGACTCTCACTGCATACCAATATTAGTTTCGATTATTATACAAGGTATGATCAAACGGTTGCCAATGAGTATTCTGTATACGAACCGGTATGGTCCGACGTGGAAGGTGAAGATAAAATCATAGACCTGAAACAATATGGCAAAGATGCCAAATCAGGAGACCAAATTGTAGGGAATACCTACTTCAGAAGAAGAATTGGGTTTTATGGGTTGCTAAATTATGACAGAACTTTTGATGATCTGCACAATATATCCGCCTCTTTGGTAGGATTTGGGAGTTTGTTCAAAGAATTGAATGATTTCCAGGGAGTAAAACACGCTCATCTTGGTATGCGCCTGGCATATACATACAACCAAAAATATCTGGTAGATTTTAGCGGCGCATACGTAAATTCTGTTAAATTGGCACCTGGTAACAACAGAGGTTTTTCCCCTTCACTGGGTATAGCCTGGATGATGAATTCAGAAGATTTTCTCTCTTCTGTGGACAATATTGACCTGCTGAAACTGAGACTCTCCGGAGGAATTTTGAATTCAGACTTGCCTATAAACGGATTCTTCTATTACGATAATGTTTACGGCGGTTCGGGAAGTTATAACTGGTATGAAGGCACCCGGAGCAGGGGTGGAGTGATGTCCAACAGAGAACAAAATTTTGACTTGGGATTTGCCAAGAGAAAAGAAGTGAATGTAGGTTTGGAAGGACTGTTCTTTGATAAACTGATTGGATTCAATGCCAACTTCTTTTATGATATATACAGCGATCTGATCGCAAGACCATACACCAGATATCCGGGTTACTATAACGACTTTATTCCTTATGAAAATTATGAAAAAGACAGTTATACGGGTCTTGAAGTAGGATTGAACTTCAACAAATCTGTCGGTGACTGGGATTTTATGCTTGGTGTAAATACCTTGTATGTGACATCGAAAAGATTGATCGTGGATGAAATATACGAGGATGCATACCGCTATAGAAAAGGATATCCCAAGGATGCTACATTCGGGCTGGAAGCACTCGGCTTATTTAAAGATCAGGCTGATATAGACAATAGTCCGTTACAGTCATTCGGCACCGTTCGTCCAGGCGATATAAAGTACAAAGACCAGAACGGGGATGGTATCATTGATGGAAACGATGAAGTATATCTTAGAAGATGGCAGACTCCGCTATCGGCCGGATTACAATTGAAAATTGCTTACAAAAACCTCACCTTGTATACGCTGGGTGAAGGACGTGCAGGAGCTGATACTTTCATGGAAGGAAACTACTATTGGGTCGATGGAAACGACAAGTATTCAGAAGTGGTACTCAACAGCTGGACCCCGGAAACCGCAGCTACGGCAACATATCCAAGATTAAGTTCACTTGCCAATAGCAACAATTCAAGAAGATCCACCTACTGGATGTATAACAACGACTTCTTCCAGATCCGCACTGTTCAATTGACTTACAAAATGCCGAAATTTATCACGAACCCATTAAAGATGACTCATTTTGATATTTTTGTGGATGCTTCCAATGTGTATCAGTTTGCAAAGAATAGAAAAATCAGGGAAACAAGAGTTGGGGGAGATCCTTATACCCGCACATTTTCAGTAGGATTAAGAACAACATTTTAAACGATATATTATGAAATTTAAAACGATATATTTTTTATTCTTAGGATTGCTTTTGGTACTTCCTGCGTGCTCGATGCTGGAACCGGAAGATGACAATCACAGTACCTTTGATCGCGTCTTTGATGATCCTAGTTTTGCCGAAGGCTTGCTGATCAGAGCCTATACCTTTATTCCGACCAATGACTACAGGTTCGACGAAGTAGCCACAGACGATGCCGTTTCGAACGATCGTTTCAACTCATTCATGAGAATGGCCACGGGAGAATGGTCGGCTCTTTATAATCCACAGGATTTATGGACCAATTCAAACAGGGCGATCACTTACATCAATGAGTTTTTGACCATTGTGAATGATGTACCCTGGAAATGGACCGATGAAGAGCTAAATGATTTATACATCCGCAGATTAACGGGTGAAGCTTACGCTTTAAGAGGTCTTTTCAAATACTATCTGTTGCGAAATCACGGCGGGATAGATGCCAGCGGTGAAATGCTGGGGTTACAAATACTGGATAGTTATCCTGTTGGGCAGGACGATTTTAGTAAAACAAGGTCTCCCATGAATGAGTACATTAATAGTATTTATGCAGACCTGGATGAAGCATTGAAATATATTCCACTGGATTATGGAAATCAAAACAGTCTTTCTGATTTATCCCCAATTTTCAGCAATATATCAAGTATAGATCAATACAATACTGTATTCGGCGATTATTCACAACAACGGATGAGTGGCAGACACGTCATTGCAATGAAAGCCCGGCTGGCTCTCCTGGTAGCAAGTCCGGCTTTTAATCCCACCAATGATGCGACCTTGTGGAAGAGATCAGCCGATTATCATGCAGCATTACTTGATGTAATTGGTGGAGTAGCAGGTTTAGATCCCAAAGGACATCTTTTTTATCTTAAGGCACAAATTGATGCTGCCGATTTGAATAGTGGCGATAAAAAAGATATCCCTGAGATACTGTGGAGAAGACCAATCTATACAAATAGGACAAGAGAAGTAGATAATTTCCCGCCCTCTCTCTTTGGCAACGGAGAAATCAACCCTTCTCAAAATTTGGTGGATGCATTTCCCACATTAACAGGATATCCCATTTCTCATCCCCTGTCGGGATACGACCCCTCTTCTCCTTATTCGAACAGAGACCCCAGACTGGATTTGTATATTATCCGTGACGGCAGTAAATACAAGAACGAAACCATCAACACAGGTATTGGTGGTGGAGTAAATGCCGTGGACTCTGTATCAAATTCCACAAGAACGGGATATTATTTAAAGAAACTTCTGCGGGAAGATGTGAACGCAGATCCTACCAAGCCCAGCGATCAAAAACATTACAATACACACATCCGGTATACGGAAATATTTTTAAATTATGCCGAAGCTGCAAACGAAACATGGGGACCCGCCAACAGCGATTACGGATATACAGCGAAAGATGTCATCGCAGCAATCCGCAAAAGGGCCGGAATCAAACAACCGGATGTATACCTCATGTCGGTTACGGATAAAGAAACCATGCGCACTTTGATTCAGAATGAGAGAAGACTTGAGCTATGTTTCGAGGGATTTCGTTTTTGGGATCTGAGAAGATGGAAGAAGGATCTGACAGAAGCAGTAAAAGGAGTACATATTGATCAGGGATCCTATTCATATTTCACAGTAGAGGAACGTGTCTATAATAATGATCATATGCATTACGGTCCTATTCCCAATAACGATGTGATTAAGTTCGGGATAACCCAAAATGCCGGATGGTAAAACGATAAATTTAATACGTAAAAAAATGAAGAAAATAGTATTCCTATCGGTACTTTTAATTGCAGGACTCACCTCATGCAAGAACTTTGATATAGATCATCCTGATTATGAATATACTTCAGGCTATTTCCCATACCAGTTCCCTGTAAGAACCCTGGTGCTGGGTGACTATATCTACGACAATGAAAATGACAACAACCATAAGTTTTTAATATCTGCCGGAATTGGTGGCGTTTATGCAAATGAGAAAGACAGAATATTCAATATACAGGTAGATAACAACCTGTGTAATGGTATATTATTTGCAGCTGGCGGCGATCAGATTAAGGCTTTGCCGGAGAATTACTACAGCCTGAGCGGGAATAAAATAATTGTGCCCAAAGGTAAAATGAACGGAGGAGTTGAGGTTCAATTGACCGATGCCTTTTTCAATGATCCTGCAGCAATAAAAAACAGCTATGTTGTACCGGTCAGGCTGGTGAGCTCCAATGATGTGGACACTATTCTGGTAGGACAGTCTCCCAATCCTAGTGCAGATCCGCGTATTGCATCACAATGGCTTGTAGCTCCCAAGAATTTTACCATGTTTGCTGTGAAATACATCAACGAGTTTCATGGTACATATTTTCGTTATGGAACAAGTACCGTGAAAGATCTTACCGGGGCGGTTGTTGAGAATACCAATTATAACACCGAGAAGTATGTGGAGAATTATCCGATCCTCAAACTAAATACTTCAGGAAGATACCAGGTATCCATCAGCACTTTCTTCCAGTCGAAGATAATGGAAAATTCACTCAATCTGATCCTCACATTTAACGGCAACAATTGTACCGTATCCGCACCGACTGGATCGCCCTATACCATCACCGGTAGCGGAGAATTCCAGTCAAAAAAATATAGTTGGGGAAACAAGGAAAGAGACGGAATTGTATTGAATTACACAATTTCTGACGGAACCCATGTCTATCAGGCAAACGACGTCCTGGTGATCAGAGACAGAGGGGTAACGATGGAAGTCTATTCACCCGTATTGCAGTAAATATGATTAAAAAAAGCCATAACTATGGGTAGTTATGGCTTTTTTTACCCCAGTATAAGCTATGAATCACTTCTTTATAACTTCGGGGAATTGATTCCCAACTTTTGATCAGGATAATATGATAAAACATTATTTTTTTCTTTTTGGATGTATCTCTTTTTTCACCTTACAATCCTTTGGCAGCAATGAAAATCGGGTGTTTGAACCCGAAGCGATTAAGGAAGTCATGCTCAAAACAGCAGCATGGCAGTTGAAACATCCAAAACATGCGCAAAACGACTGGACAAACGCCGCTTTTTATGCCGGGATGTTTGCCGCCTGGGAAGCAACAAGGTCACAAACAATTTATAATGCCATGTTGACCATGGGTGAAGATTCTACACAATGGCGACCTTACAGGCGCTGGTACCATGCAGATGATATTGCCATCTGCCAGACCTATATCGACCTCTACCGGATAGAAAGGCAACAAAGAATGATCCAACCTACTCTGGACACACTCACGATCTTATTGAACAACCCATATCCGTACAAAGGTATTCAGGTCATTAAGTGGTGGTGGTGCGATGCGCTGTTTATGGGTCCCCCGGTGCTTGCGAAGATGGCGAATGTGATGGATGATGACAAGTATGCAAAAGCGAACGACACCTACTTTAAGGAGTGCTATAACCTCCTCTATAACAAAGAGGAGAAGCTTTTTGCCCGTGACCTGAATTATGTGATTAAAGGCGATGGAAACGACCGTTGGGAAGCAAATGGAAAACGCATCTTTTGGTCACGTGGCAATGGGTGGGTCATGGGTGGCCTGGCCCGCATTCTTCAGGAACTTCCGGCCGATTACCCGGAACGCCCATTCTATGAGACACTTTTCAAAGAGATGGCCGAACGCATCCTGTCTCTTCAACAGGAAGATGGTTTGTGGCGTGCAAGTCTGCTCGATCCTGAGTCTTATCCGGGAGGTGAAGTAAGTGGGTCGGGATTTTTCTGTTATGCTTTTGCATGGGGCATCAACAATGGCCTCCTGGACAGCAAATTATTTAAACCTGCTGTGGATAAATGCTGGATCGCATTGAATTCCTGCGTCAACGAAGAAGGGCGTGTAGGATGGGTGCAACCGATCGGTGCAGATCCCCGAAAGAACTTCAGTGAAGATAGTTGGGAAGTATATGGCACGGGAGCCTTCCTTTTAGCAGGCAGCGAAATGCTTAAATTAAAGTGACTATGCACAGACTATATCTGTTGATTTTGTGGCTATTTTTTATCCTGACTGCTTTTGGACAAGGAAAAGGCAATTTGCAAACCGATAACGGGAAGACTACCAATCGGGGCATAGCATATTTGCTCGACAAATTAGATGTCGAAACAACACCGCTCTGTGAGGTTCAAAAAATTACCGACAGAGAAAATCAGGGAAAAGCCTTGTTGGACTACTTCCGGTCGCGGAATAATGTGCATCACCGGATTAACAGAGAGGACAGGCTTGGTAGTTTGGGAAATATCGCATCACAATCGGACTTCGAGTTGGCTGACGACGCATTGAAACACATCTTCGTGGGACAACCGGCCTATCCTCGTTTTTTTTGCGGTGAAGATATTGATTGGGGATCACGCCCCGTTCCCGATAATGAATGGGTATGGCAGTTAAACAGGATGAATTTCTGGAATGCCATGGCAAAGGTTTACTGGCATACGGATAACGAAAAATATGCCCGGGCCTGGGGGGAACAACTGATTGACTGGGTAAGCAAAAACCCCAACGATGAGGATCACCGGTATGCCTGGCGCTCCATTGAAGCCGGTATACGGGGCAATAGCTGGTGTGAACTGTATCAGCGTTTTATTGATTCTCCTTCATTTACCCCGGAAGTGTTGACTGCTTTCCTGAGCAGCCTACACGATCATGCCTCATTCCTGATGACCAAATACACCACCAACAGCAACTGGGCTCTGATGGAAGCAGAGGGACTGGCAGCCATTGCCATACTCTTCCCTGAATTCAAGGATGCAAAATTATGGAGAGAAGAAGCTTTCAGAAGATTCAACATAGAAATTGACAAACAAGTGTATTCCGACGGACATCAGAGAGAGTTGGCAATGGGATATCATGTGGGATGCATCAGTTGGTTCCTGAGAAGCTATGAACTGGCCAGGATGAACGGGATGGAGAGTGCTTTCCCGCAAACCTATGTAAAAAAAATTGAAAAGATGTGTGAGGTGCCGATGAAACTGTGTCATCCGGATGGTACCGTAGTACAGTTTGGCGATGCCTGGACTGGAAAGCCCGGACAATACAAAGGTCTATTTATGGCCTGGTCGAAGCTTTTTGACAGAGACGATTTTTTATACATGGCAACCGACGGAACAAAAGGAAAAGCACCCGATGAAACAGCTTTTGCCCTTCCTGAAAGCGGATTATATTCGATGCGGAGCAGTTGGGATCCGGACGCTATCTTTCTTGCTTTGAAGTGCGGACCCAATGGAGGAGGACACGCTCAACCCGATAACGGAACCTTTGGCTTGTATGCAGGCGGCAGAATTTTAATGCCCGATGCGGGTAGTTATATTTACAGCGGCGATCCGGAAGGAAGAGCCTGGTTCAGGCAAACAAAGGTACATCAAACCATTACACTTGATAACCGGAATTCAGCCTATGCTCCAAAACTTCGCTACTGGGATACAAAGAAGGATCTGGTTGTACTGGTAGTAGAGAACAACAGCTATGACGATTTGACGCACCGGCGTTCCCTGTTGTTTATCGACAGGCGATATTTTGTGATTGTTGACGAAGTTTTCGGTGATGCAACCGGAGAGGTAGGATTACATTTCCAGCTTGCTCCTGGAGAACCGGCTGTAGACAAGAAAAACTTCTCTCTACAGACCAATTATCCGGAGGGGTGGAATCTTTACCTGCAAACTTCCCACAACCAAAGCCAAATGCAACTACTGGAAGAAGAGGGATGGGTCTCCCATCTGTATACCATAAAGGAACCTCGACCTGCCTTTTGTTTCAATACAAATAAGACGGGTACCAATCCGGTTATACGCTACGTCACCCTGTTGGTGCCTTATAAAAACAGAAAACCTGATATAAAAGTAAGAATTCTCAATGAGCCAGAAAAAGAACCCATATCAAAGATGAAATTGGAAATAACCGAAAATAGTAGCAAAAAAACGATACAGTATAATCTTTAAAACACCATTGTATGAAATCATCAAAATTTTCAAAGATTTTCTTAACAATCTTTTTAATTTTGTTCGTCTGTCATGGTAGTGTACAGAATCTATCTGCGCAGCAAGCTGAAGAGGATCAAATACCCAAACTGGAAAATCCGTTTAACCGAAAATATTTACAGAATAATCTAAGAAAATCACATCCGAGATTGGTTTTAAATTCAGCCATTGAAAAAGATCTGAAGAAAAAAATAAAATCCGATCCGGTAGTTAGAAATATGTATGCTGCGATTAAGCTGAATGCGGAATCTATCTACGATAAACCGCTATTGCAAAGAATTCAGATTGGAAGGAGGCTGCTCAGCGTTTCCCGGGAGATGCTCTATCGGGTAAATATGCTGGGGATGGTCTACCGGATGGAAAAAGATCCTGCAGTGCTGAAAAGGCTGAATGACGAGATGGTGGCTGTCTGCAATTTCACAGATTGGAACCCATCTCATTATCTCGATGTGGCGGAGATGTCCTTGGCTGTAGCACTGGCACTCGACTGGACAATGGGAGATCTACCAAAAACAACCGAGGAGCTGGCGATACAATCCCTGATCGAAAAAGGGATCAAACCCAGCTGGCACGAAAGCGGAAAAAATCCGGGCTGGGCTTATGGTAACAACAACTGGAATCAGGTTTGCAATGGAGGTATGATTGCGGCATCCATCGCAATTGCTGAGAGAGATCCTGAACTGGCAGCCAAAACCATCTCGAGGGCACTGGACGGAATTCCTCATTCTCTGGTTGAATACATGCCAGACGGTGTTTATCCGGAAGGATCTACCTACTGGGGTTACGGCACCGGTTTTTCGGTCATCACCATTGCCATGTTGGAAAGTGCTTTCGGAAAAGATTTCGGACACAGTGATTATCCCGGATTCAAGGAAAGTGCCCTCTTCCGGGTGCTGTGCAACGCTCCTTCGGGCTGGTATTATAATTTTGCCGACTGCGGCGATAAAAGAGGAGTAAATGGTGATGCCACACTCGCCTGGTTTGCCAGTAAGACAGGAAACAAGGCTTTTTTCGAGAAAGAACGATTTTTGATGCCTGTTGACCAGATGAGTACACTGGGCCGTCTGGACGGATCAGCCCTGGTATGGATTTCACAATACAAAGAAAAAGAAGACATAAAGATTCCTACTTCCTGGAAAGGAGAGGGAGCCAATCCGGTCGTGATCTTCACCGGCGAAAGCAATGATCCGCATCACTATTATTTTGGCGGAAAAGGAGGCCGGGGCACAGTAAACCACGGCAACATGGACGGTGGATCATTTATTTTCGAACTGAACGGTGTCCGCTGGGTTGTTGATCCGGGAAATCAGGACTACAATGACCTGGAACAGACGGGATTTGATCTGTGGGGCAAATGTCAGGAATGTGAACGATGGACTCTGCTCACCAAAAATAACTTTGGACACAGCACACTCACCCTGAATAATGTACTTCATAAAGTTGACGGATTGGCCACCATAAAGGATTTCAAAGGCGGAAATAATCCAGAGGTGACCTTCGAGCTGACACCGGCATTTCATGGCCTGCTAAAGAGTGCACAAAGAAAATTCAGGAAAGACTCACCGGTTTCTCTTACCGTGGAAGACCTGATAGAAGTGTCGGATTCCGCAAAGCTTATCACCTGGCAGTTGATGACTACTGCCGATGTAGAACTGACGAAAGAGGGAGCCATTCTCAGACAAGACAACAAAAGTCTGAAGATCGAAAATCTCTCACACCCCGGTTTATCCATGTCGGTGGTCTCACTCGATCCGGCACCTTTAAAGTTGGACCGTCAGATAAAAGGACTGAAACGGGTTGAATTAAGAATTCCCGCCTGGACCATCGAAAACAACAAAACTACTATCCGGGTAAGACTTGCGGAAAATTAAACAAGAAAATATGACTAATCAAAAACAACAAAAATGAAAAGATTACTATCTCTGTGCATTTTAACTATTTCCATCCTGTTTACAACGCAATCTTGCACAAACACCCAACAAAAAAACCAGGACAGCGCTTTTCTCATGGAAGAAAATATTTCTTTTGCCGCAGAACAGTATGGGCTGATGCTCGATAAGGTGGAAGACTCGGCAAGAATCGTCAATCCCAAATCTTTTATTGAAGGGAAGATGAAATACATCCGCCCACAGGAATGGACTTCCGGATTCTTTCCGGGGAGCCTCTGGTACCTTTACGAATTGACGGGCGATGAGAAATGGAAAACAATGGCCGTAAAATATACCGAAGCGCTGGATACAATTCAGTACTTCACAGATAATCATGATGTGGGATTTATGATCTACTGCAGCTATGGAAACGGTCTTCGCTTAGCCGGAACAGAAGCTTATAAGGAAGTTATTCTGAATGCAGCAAAATCACTCTCAACCCGCTATATCCCAGAAGCAGGTATTATCCAGTCGTGGAATGCAAATAAATCAAAAGACTGGGAATGCCCGGTGATTATCGATAACATGATGAACCTGGAACTGCTGTTCGAAGCAACAAAACTCTCCGGTGACTCCTCTTTTTATCGCATCGCTGTTACCCATGCCGATAATACCATCAAGAACCATTACCGTCCCGATTACAGTACCTGGCACGTGATCGACTACGACAGGAGTGACGGTAGCGTCAGACACAGAAATACCCACCAGGGATATTCCGATGAAAGCGCCTGGGGCAGAGGACAATCTTGGGGCATTTATGGATACATCCTCTGCTACAGGGAAACAAAAGACCAGAAATATCTGGATCAGGCAGAAAATGCTCTGAGACTTATCGCCGATCATCCCAATTATCCCGAAGACGGCGTTCCCTATTGGGATTATGATGCACCCGATATCCCGCATACATACCGCGATGCTTCTGCCGGAGCTATCCTGGCCTCAGCCCTGTATGAGCTGTCGACCTATTCCGATAAAATGGATTATAAAGCATGGGCCGACACAATAGTCGCTTCGCTTGCAAGCCCGGCATATCGTGCTCCTCTGGGTGAAAACGGTGATTTCCTGCTGATGCATTCCGTCGGGAGTCTGCCTCACAACTCTGAGGTGGATGTCCCCCTGAATTATGCAGACTATTATTTCCTGGAAGCATTGAAACGCAAGAGAGATCTGGAATAAACTGACCTGCAATGAAAACCCGGTTATCTCCTGTTTTACTCCTTTTGTGGAGTATCGCAACTATCGTCCACAGCCAGTCCAATTTGAATAACACAAAATTTGACGGATACAAAGGCATCTGGTTTGAACTCAATCAAAAATATGAACAGGGCGATAAGTACTCGGGGGCCTTATCTACCTACACTGCCAAACACATGCCTTTGGCAGTGTATTCTGTTGAAGCCAACAAGACTTTTTTTGTATATGGTGGCACCACCGGCGAAACAGAGCGTTATCTGCTTTGCATGATCGGATATTTTGACCATGAAACCGGAATGGTGCCGAGACCTACCGTGGTATATGACAAGAAAGGTGTGAATGATCCACACGATAACCCTTCCTTGATGATAGACGATGAAGGGCATATCTGGGTATTCATCAGCGGACGTGGACAGAAGCGCCCCGGATTTAAATACAGGAGTAAACTTCCGTACAATATCGATGGCTTCGACGAAATAAGTACAGAAGAGATGACCTATCCACAACCCTGGAACACAGCTCTGGGCTATTTTCACTTTTTCACAAAATATAAGGGAAACCGATTGCTTTACTTCGAGACCAGTAACGATGGTATTCACTGGTCGGAAGATCAGCTGCTTGCTGCCATACCGCAAAAAGAAGGAGAACAGGCGGGCCATTACCAGGTGAGTGGACTATATCATAACCGGAAGCTGGGTACTTTCTTCAATCGTCATCCCAGTGGAGATGTAGACAAAAGAACAGATCTCTATTATATAGAAACCTCCGATCTGGGTAAGACGTGGAACGACGTCCAAAAAGGAAACCTCTTGATCCCGCTGTTGCAAAAAGAGAACACGGCATTGGTAATCGATTATCAGTCAAAGCACAAGAATGTGTATGTAAAAGATATGGATTTTGATAAAAAAGGAAATCCAATCTGTCTCTATATCAGAAGCAATGGCCATGAACCGGGGCCTGTAAGTGCCCCCTACGAATGGTGCATCACACACTGGAATGGGCAGGAATGGCGTACGCATGTCATCACTGAGTCTGATCACAACTACGACATGGGCAGTTTATATATTGAGAACAATGAGTGGAGAATTGTAGCGCCCACCGCCACTGGCCCACAGAAGTGGGGCGTTGGTGGAGAGGTGGAGATCTGGTCTTCTACTGATAAAGGTATACACTGGAAAAAGATGAGAACCGTCACTTCAAACAGTCGTTTCAATCACGCATATATACGCCGCCCTTTACACTTCAAAGCTCCTTTCTGTTTCTTCTGGTCAGATGGCGATGCCCATCATTTCAGCAAGTCACAACTTTACTTTGGTGATTTCAAAGGAAATGTATGGCAACTCCCGTATGAGATGAAAAACGATTTTGAAAAACCAAAACAGATAAATTAGTCATGCGAAAAAGTTCATTGTCACTCATATTCTTGTTCATACTGATTGTTTCAGGTAAAATATGTGCTCAGGGTTGGCGCGATATGAAAACAGTGGAAGATGTTTGCATGGCGTATCCCGAAGAGATGAAAAAAATGCTGGGAGCGCTGAACCTCAATTACCCAGGCATGGAACAGGTAAAAGAGGCCGTCGCATCGAAAAATATTTCAGCGGCTTGTACCCTCCTGCTGGAATATTATCAAAACAGCATTCATGCCCGGCATTTAAGGAAAAAAACACCTGCTCTCTCCGAAAAGACGGAAGCTGAAGCCGATTCCATTCTGAATAATATATTTGTTATTCAGAATGTGAGAGGTGTCGTCCCCCGGGGAGAAGACGGCCATCGCGACTGGCATTACAGAGGTCCAAATAACGACCGGGAATGGGCTTGGCTCTCCAATCGACACAGCCAATTAAATCATGTTTTTGACGTCTATCTCAAGACCGGAAATCCCAAATATGCCATCTATGTGGACGAGTTTCTGCGTGATTTTATCATCAAAAGTATGCCTTACCCCGGTGTGAAGGGAAGTGACGCTGTGTGGAGAGGACTTGAAGTGAGTTTCCGCTCAAAGGTCTGGTCCCGGATTTTCTATGGTTTGCTGCAATCTGAATACCTGCAACCTTCAACCCGTCTGCTGATGCTAAGCAGCTTACCCGATCATGCACACTACAATCGGCATTTTCACGGCGGCAACAACTGGCTTACCATGGAAATATCGGCATTGGCAACCGTCGCTACAAATTTTCCGGAATACAAGGATGCGGAGGAGTGGTTAAATTATTCCATTGATACCATGGCGGAAAGTATGAAAAATCAGGTCTATCCCGATGGCGTACAAACAGAACTGACCTCGCATTATCACAACGTCTCTCTGAGCAATTTTGATCTGTTCAAGGAGATATGTGACCGGGCAGGCAAACCACTACCTCCCTTTTTTAACAGGACACTTGAAGCGATGTATGCCTATATCGCTCATGCCGTACGACCCGATGGCAACCGGATCCTGAATAATGACGGCGACCTGGGCAGCGATCGGTCCCTGATCCTGAAAGGAGCGCAAACATATGATAAACCCGACTGGAAATACATTGTGACAAATGGGAAATCAGGTATAAAGCCCACTGACGGCCCTTCTCACCTCTTCCCCTGGGCAGGCCAGCTGATCTCCCGGAGTGGATTTGACAAAGAAGCACATTGGTCGTTTTTCGACATCGGACCCTGGGGAAGCGGCCATCAGCACAACGACAAGCTTCATCTCTCTGTTTCCGCCTATGGACGCGACCTGCTTGTGGATGCAGGCCGGTTTGCCTACACCGGAGAAGTAGCAGATAAATTCAGACCCTACGCACGGGGAAGCCAGGGACACAACGTGCTTCTTTTTGACCAAAAAGGACAGGGTGCAGGTCCGCTGCTTGCAGAAGAACCTCTCCCCAAAGAGCTGTGGGAAATAACAGATGCGTACGACTACGCCAAAGGATCGTTTGACACATTTCCGGGACTCGAAGGCAAACTGAAACATACCCGCCATCTTTACTATTTACGAGGTGACTTTTGGATTGTGGTCGATGAAATCAAAACCGACAGGCCCAGAAAGGTCGATGCACTATGGCACTGGCATCCAACTTGCAAGGTGGCTGTCAATGGAAATAACGTATACACAGAAAACAACAGGGGTAACCTGCAGATCGTCCCTGTCGGTAACCGGAAATGGGAGATTAATTTTATCAAAGGGCAGGAAGAACCCGAAATTCAGGGATGGTACAGCAAAGAATACAATGAGTTTGAACCCAATGTGGCTTCCGTGTATACAACACAAATAAAATCAGACAGTAAGCTTGTATGGCTTTTATTTCCTTCCGAAAAGGTTGAAACGGGTATCCGGGCTGAAATCATTTCTGAATCCCCAAAAGAAGTAAAAGTGAGCGTGAGGGATCAAAAAGAAAATAAGTGGAATGTGACTGTTCCGCTGTAAGCGTGCCTGTCTTTTATTAACGAACACTGTATAGAAAAAACTTTAAATATGAATAAGATGAAAAAGGAGCTGTTTTTGATACTGGTAATAGTGATTTCAACCCATGCTTTCTCTTTCGAAAAAAGAGATATCCTTCAGCAAGAATCCCAAAAAATCGGATTGTCGGAAGTCCTTGTGAAGGATTTCTCTGAAATTGGATTTCCTGATTACACTGATCGAAAATTTTGGAACAATCTTCCCGCTACCATCAGGCAGCAATACATTGAAGCAGCAGAGAAATATCTGGATTACGACTGGCCTGCTGTAAAAGCAACAGATTATCTGGAGATTATCCGATCGGGCGACCGCAGACAAGGGGCATACGCAGCACCCAACGCTGCGCTCCAGGCACTGGTAATGGGTGAACTGACCGAGGGAAAAGGAAGGTTCACCGACCAGATTGTGAATGGTGTCTGGTATTACAGTGAACAAACATGGTGGGGCTGGTCGGCTCACCTGACAGCCCAGAAAGCAAAACATGGCCTGCCCGATGTGAACGAACCGGTGATTGACCTGGGAGTAGGCGAAATTGCCAATGTACTCTCCTGGACGTGGTTCCTTTTCAAAGATGAGTTTGATAAAATACACCCCTTAATTTCACAACGACTGAAACAGGAGATCATGAACAAGGCAGTAATCCCGTATTATGAGCGGGAAGACTTCTGGTGGATGGGATTTGGTTCACGGTCGGTAAACAACTGGAATCCCTGGACCAATCACAATATGCTCACAGCCATACTGATTCTCGAGGACAATCAGCAAAAGAAAATCAAAAATGTTGAAAAGGTGATCCGTTCGCTCGATGTCTTTGTCAACGGCTATCCCGACGACGGTGGGTGTGATGAAGGCCCTTCCTACTGGGGAAGAGCGGGAGCCTCATTGTATCAGTGTCTCGACTTGTTGAAAAGAGCGACAGGTGGCAAGTTTGATGTATATGACAATCAACTGATTCAAAACATGGGTAGCTATATTTACAAAGCATATATTGCATATCCCTATTTCATCAATTTTGCCGATGCGGATGCAACCACTGGAGGGAGACCCTCTATCATTTACCACTACGGCAAAGACACCGGAGACCCTGTGATGCAGAAATTTGGCGCCTTCCTTGCACACAAACAGGGATGGGGAGAGGAAAAACCTGGAGGTAAACCCGACGAACAGATTATGCAGCTTCTCTATCTGGATGAAATTAAAAATGCAAAAGCTGAGGAAGCATTGATTAGTGATTTTTGGTTACCTCAAACCGAAGTTGCGGGTGGAAGAAACAAAGCAGGCAGCTCCGATGGATTCTTTTTTGCGGCAAAAGGAGGGCATAATGCCGAAAGCCACAACCACAACGACTTAGGTTCGTGTGTGCTGTATATCAATGGCAAACCCTGCCTGATTGACTTGGGCAGAGAAACATATACCGCAAAGACATTCAGCAGCGAACGTTATCAGATATGGACCATGCAATCACAGTTCCATAATCTGCCAAAAATAAACGGTTGCGAACAACTTGCGGGCAGAGATTACAAAGCGAACAACAGTCAATTCAGTGCCGACAATAAACGAGTGAATTTTTCAACCGACATTGCAGCAGCCTATCCGAAAGAGGGCGCCATAAACAAATGGGTGCGTTCCTACCGGCTCGACAGGGGCAAACGGTTTGTGATCAGAGATCAATACTTGTTCAATAAAATGCCGGAGAACCCCACCACGCTGAATTTCGTTGCCTACTGCAAAGTAACGGACAGCAAGCCGGGTACGTTGATACTGCAAGGGGAGGATTATACCTTGGAGCTGACTTACAATTCCAAAATAGCAGATCCAACCATCGAATTCATCGAGGTCACCGACAACGGACTCAAGCGTTACTGGCCCAACGGTGTAACAAGGATTGTCTTCAACCTGAAAAATCCCGGACTGAAAGGAGAAAACCGGATTACCATCGTGAACAAATAATGGGAGGGCGACAATGAAAAAAATATGTATTAATCTGGCTTTTTTGGCTTTCCTTTTGACCTTTCATATCAGTCAGGCTACTGCTTCCGATTTTGATGTGATCAAAAAAAGGGTCATTGCAAACCTTCTGGGACAGGATGTTCCTGATAAGGCAGTTGAGACGATGGTGAACACCATCAAGCCCGACGGAACATGGTCCCATATCGACTATGAAGATGTGTCGAACGAAGGCTTTCAACACAGTGAACATGCAGCCAATATGGTTACGATGGCCAGAGCATACAAAAAAAAGGGATCTGCTTTTTATAAAAGCAAAAAAGTAAAACAGGCCATCACTCTGGCTTTCAAGCATTGGGTAGAAAACGATTACATCTGCAAAAACTGGTGGCACAACGAGGTGGGTACACCCACCAATCTGGTAAACCTGATGCTGCTGATCGGTGATGAATTACCAAAAGATCTGGTGGAAAAGGGACAACCGATCATCGGACGTGCACACATCGACGGACCGGGAGCACGACCGGGCGGTGACAGGATCAAGATCGCCGGTATCCAGGCAAAGAACATGTTATTCACAGGTGACCTGCAGACTTTCAACGAAGTAATCAGAGTAATTGAGAATGAGATAAAATCGGTGGAATGGATCGGTAGAGAATATGGGTATACCTTCAAACAGCATGAGGGTGGTTTCTCCAATCGCTCTGCCGGAGGTCGTGGAATACAATACGACAACAGTTTTCATCACAGAACGGACGGGGTGAATAATACCCTTTCCTACGGGATGGGCTATGCCGATGCGTTCATAGAATGGGCAGTCTATACCGCCGGTACCGATTACGCTTTTTCAGGTGAGAAAATTGAAAAACTGGTGGATTATTATCTGGATGGAATCTGCAAGACAGCTGTTTTCGGAAAATATCCCGATCCGGGTAAAAAAAACAGAAGCATCAGCCGACGGGGAGATTTGCGCCCTTATAGCGCAAAGAGTGCCGAAAACCTGCTCAAAACGACCAACTACAGGAGAAGAGAATTACAGGAGATTGCTGATATTCGGAACAACGGAATCAAACCGACGCTTTCCCATGCCACCTTTTTCTGGAATACGGAACATTTTACTTTTCAACGTCCCGATTGGTTCACATCGGTGAGAATGTATTCCACCCGTACGCACAACATGGAGGAACCTTACAACAGCGAAGGACTGTTAAACCACCACAGGGGCGACGGGGCCAACCATATTTCACGCACTGGCGATGAGTATTATGATATCTTCCCTGTTTTCGATTATCAGATGATACCGGGTGCCACCATCATGCAAAAAGAATCGTTACCTCCTCCCAATCAGATTCAGAAACTGGGACAGACCCATTTTGTGGGAGCAGTCACCGACGGAACCTATGGGGCCGCAGCGTTCGACTTCAAAAGTCCGCACGATCCGTTGATTGCCCGTAAAGCCTGGTTCTTTTTCGACGATGCCTATGTTGCTTTGGGAAGCGGTATCTCATGCACCCAGCAGCTGCCCGTGGTTACAACCCTCAATCAATGTCTCCTCCGGGGTGATGTGATTTTGTCGACAGAGGGAAAGCAATCGCTGCTTTCCAGAGGTGAAAAAAAACATGAAAATGTGGATTGGGTGTTTCATGATGGCATTGGATATCTATTTCCACAAAAGACATCCGTGGGACTCCAAAACGATCGTGTAACCGGTTCATGGTGGAATATCAGCAAACAAACCAGCACCGACAAGTCACCCGTTACCAAAGAAATTTTCAAACTGTGGATCGACCACGGAAAGCGGCCGTCAGACGAGCTCTATGCCTATATTGTAGTGCCGGCGACCACACCGGAAAAGATGAAGCGACTTAGTTACGAAAATCACATTGATATTCTTATGAACAGTCCTGAAATACAAGCGGTAAAAAACAAAGATCTGGAGATAACCCAGATTGTTTTTTACAGGGGAGGTGAAATTACCATCAATGAAAACCTGCAACTGAGTAGCGATAACCAGGGAATCGTCATGGTAAAAATGGAAGAAGGCTGGTTTGCAGAAATATCGGTCTCCGACCCCAGTCGAGAACTGAACAGATTCAACCTTTCTGTGTCGGCAAAAATAGATAAACAGGGAGAAAATTTCCAGACTGTCTGGAATGCGGACCAGGGCACAACACATATTTCCATTGCGTTGCCACAGGATAACTATGCCGGTGACAGCGTCACCATTCAACTCAATTAGTTTAACCATGAAAATCAGATCTTTAATGTATTTGCTTGTGATCCTGTTTTTATTCATTGGGAGCACCTGCGATAAAAATGCGCCCGAAGCAGAGAGCACTGAAGTCGAAAACAACAAGACCGAACACCCACGCATCATGCTCCTGAAGGGCGAGGAAAAGCAGATAAAGGAATTGATTGCCTCTGATGCCACGTGGAAGAAGATGCATGATGCCATCATCGGAGAATGCAATGTAATCATCTCCAAACCGGAATTGGAAAGAGTGATGGTTGGAAGAAGACTGCTCGGCACCTCCCGGGAATTGTTGCGCAGGGTTTTCTTCCTTTCGTACGGATACCGTATGACGGGAGACCAGCGGTACCTGGAAAAGGCGGAGAAAGAGATGCTGGCAGTCTCCCGGTTTGCAGACTGGAACCCTTCCCATTTTCTGGATGTGGCAGAAATGACCATGGGCGTAGCCATCGGCTATGACTGGCTTTTTAACGGACTTCCTGAGAATACCAGGGAAACGATCAAACAGGCGATTGTACAAAAGGGGTTGAATCCCTCCAAAGAAAGTCAATATAACTGGTGGCTCAAAACCGAAAACAACTGGAACCAGGTGTGTAATGCCGGAATGACTTTTGGCGCTTTGGCAGTGAAGGAGGATTATCCATCATTGGCCAATGAAATCATCGAACGGGCCTTCGCTTCAATCCCTCTTTCCATGGAAGTATATAAGTCGGAAGGAATCTACCCGGAAGGATATGGGTACTGGGGTTATGGCACAACATTTAACATTTTGTTTCTCTGCGCCGTGGAAAAGGCACTGGGCAGTGACCGGGGGCTCTCCAGTTCTCCAGGGTTCCTACAAACGTCCGACTTCCTGAAACACATGATTGCACCGAGCGGCAAAAATTTTAACTGGTCCGACAACGGACTTGGAGCCAACCTGAGTCCGGCAATGTTCTGGTTGGCACAAAAAAGAGACAAGCCCTCAGTCTTGTGGTCTGAGAAAACGTTTCTAAAAACGGATAATTTTTCAAAATTCAAGGGTATCAGAGAGCTGCCTGCCATCATGATCTGGGGTAAAAATATTTCACTGGATAAGATCACCGAACCCAAAGAAAAATTCTGGTTCGGTCAGGGGACCAATCCGGTTGCGATGATGAGAACATCCTGGACAGATCCCAATGCCATCTATCTGGGATTTAAGTCCGGCTCACCTTCGATTAATCACGGACATATGGATGTCGGCTCGTTTGTGATGGAAGCCGACGGCGTACGCTGGGCATCCGATCCGGGCATGCAAAACTATGAATCGCTGGAATCGAAAGGTATGAGTATCTTTGGTAGAGCGCAGGACGCACAGCGTTGGACAATTTATCGGATGAACAACCATTCGCACAATGTGATTACAATCAATGACCAGCATCAGCAGGTGAAAGGGTATGGGAAGATTGATGCATATTCCGATGCGGAAGCATTTTCTTATGTTGTCTCAGACATATCCTCTGTTTACGATGGTCAGATGAAACAGGTTGTAAGAGGTGTAGCCATAAAGGATGGAAAATATGTAGTTGTACGCGATGAAGTGGAGACCCTGGGGAAAGAGACAAAATTGAAGTGGGCGATGTTTACTTTTGCAGACGTCGAACTGGGAGAGAATTCAGCCATACTGAACCAAGACAATAAAAAACTATATATCCAGGTCAAAAGTCCGTCAGATGTAGAAATTAAAACCTGGAGTACGGCACCTGTGAACGATTATGATGCCACTAACCCCGGTACGGTAATGGTGGGATTTGAATGTAGTCTGCCAGCCAATTCAAAAGAATCATTTGAAGTACTGCTGATTCCGGAAGGATCACTCAACAGTACCACCTACACCGATAAAAACCTGAAAGATTGGTGATAATCTGATATTTTTTTTGCATCTTTGTCATAAGCATAATTCCGGTTTATGGTTTCTTGATCACATGTGTATAACAAGAAGAGGTCGATCTCCGTTCTGGTATTTTAAAATTCTATCCGCCGTATGCACCATATGGTTACATGTACTATTTGCCCAGAGCCAAAACGATGTCTATTTCTCAAAAATAGGCATTGAAGAAGGTCTGTCCCAACTTTCCGTCATGACAATTTATCAGGATGAATTGGGCAGCATGTGGTTCGGTACCCGTGAAGGATTAAATATTTACGATGGAAACAGGATTACAATCCTGCAACCCACCGGAAAACCGGAAAATTCATTGTCTGGAAACCTGATAAAGGAGATTTATGGTGATACACGGGGATCGGTATTCATACATACCCAGAATGGCATTGATCAGTACAATCTTAAAACAGGAACAATCACGCCCGTTGTAACGATTCAGGTCAACACGATGAGTTATGGCCACAGTCGGTTATGGTACGCAAAGGATAACCGTATTTTTAACGTCAGTAACGGGCAATCAACCTTTTTTGATGAAATTGACAGTACTGCCCAGATAACAACCATCCTCCCGGCTTCAGGCAACCGTCTCTATGTGGGAACCATCAGCTCTGGCGTATTTGTCATTGATCAAAATAAAAAGATAGAGAAGCTGCTTCCGGAATGCAGTCGTGTAGCATCACTTTTTGAGGATTCGAAAAAAGACCTGTGGGTTAGCACCTGGGAAAACGGTATATATATGATCACACCAGACAATGCCATTATTAATTACCGTCAAAACCGAGAAAAGCCTGCCGCGGGATTGTCTTCCGATTTCGCAAGAGTCGTATGCGAGGACGGGAACGGGGATATATGGATTGGCACAAAGGAAGGATTAGACAAGCTAGACAGGGCTTCATCGCGGTTTTATCATTACGACTCCGAAGTGAATAATGACAAAAGCCTCTCCAATAAATCGGTCTGGTCACTTTACAAAGACAACCGGGGAAACTTGTGGGTTGGCACTTATTTTGGAGGGGCAAATTATTTTAACCCAAAATCCGACAGTTACACCTTGCATGATTTAGCCAATGGTTCCTTTGCCAATAAACCTTTTCCAATTATCAGTGAAATAATCCCCTACAATGACAGCACCACTTTTCTCTGCACCGAAGGAGACGGATTAATCCTGTATAACACTCGGAATAAAACATACGCCCAAATCACTGGACTGGAAAACGACAATATCAAGACGGCCTGGCTCGACAGAGATCACAATCTGCTTTTCCTGGGATTACACCTTGGCGGATTGGCCACACTGGAATTAAAAAGCATGCTGCTGAGCAGATATAACCCTATCAGGGAAGGACTGGACCAATCAAATATTGTGAGAAGGATCCTGCCTTACAATGATCAATACATCATTGCTACTTACAATGGCCTATATCTCTTCGATAAAGAGAATGAAACTTTTTCGGTATTTTCCGAGCTATTGCATCAACATGTGACTTATTTCGTGGACGTGGCCATCGATAAGCAAAACAATTTATGGGTGGCAAGCAGAGGCTTATTTAAATATAATATGCTCACCGGAGAAGTACGGCAGTATTTTCATGACCCGAACGATGACCGGTCATTGAGCAATATAAATGTCACCAAACTGTATCTTGACTTCGCCGACAGAATATGGATTGCAACAAGCGGGGGTGGTGTGAACCTATATAACGCCGATACAGACTCGTTCCGTAGATTTACATCCCTGAATACAAATCTGAAGAACGATTATATCAGTAACATGACCGAATCTCCTCTCGGCTATATCTATCTGACAACCACCCGGGGCTTGTCGTATATCAATCCTGAAAACGGTGAGGTGACCAGCTTTGCTTCAAACGACGGTATTACGCTGAATTCATTGTTTAACGGGGGAATAACCGTGATGCCGGGAGGCCAGATATATGTGGCCGGCATGAACGGGATGGTTTCATTCGATGAACGGGAAATACTGGAAGTTCTGGAACCGGTGAATATCTATTTCTCAAACCTATGGGTAAATAACCGGGAAGTGGTACCGAACGACCCTACAGGATTACTGAAAGAGAAACTGACTTTTACACGCCGGTTAAAATTTAATCACAGACAGTCTATTCTCAAGTTTGAGTTTTCTTCCGATCACATCACTGCTCTCGACCGATACCGTTATCAATACCGGATTAGAGGCCTGTCGAACGAATGGATCTCCCTGAGAGAGGGAGTACATGAGATAAATTTGATGAACCTGGATGCCGGCAATTACATCCTGGAACTGGCCGCTCTTCCCCTGAATTCAAAAGACACCGCAGGCACCACAGCCATTGCTTTTTATGTCACTCCGCCTTTTTACAGGAGTACGTGGGCTTACATACTTTACTTGCTGGCCGGATTGGCTTTGATTCTCTTTTATGTGAGATACCTAAAATATAAAATCAGGCTGGAATCATCACTGGAATATGAAAAAAAAGAAAAAGCACATATTGAAGAGGTCAACCAGTCGAAACTCCGCTTTTTCACCAATATTTCCCATGAATTCAGGACACCGCTCACATTAATTGCCAGTCAGGTCGACATGCTGTTACAACAGAAAAAACTGCAGCCGGGGGTATTAAACAGAATCTTGAGCATAAGCAGGAATTCAGCATTGTTGACCAGCCTGATCAATGAACTGCTCGATTTCAGGAAAATCAATGACGAAAAGATGCCAATCAAAGCTGGTGAGTACAATATAGTTCAATTTATTCATGAGATATACCTCTCCTTTGAAGAATATGCCGAAGCACAAAAAATAGATTTTTCATTCCACGCACCGGATGACAACGCGATCTTACTATGGTTCGACCAGAATCAGATGCAAAAAGTATTCTTCAATTTAATATCCAACGCATTTAAGTATACTGCAAAAGGAGGTAAAATAGCTATCAGCATCTCGCAGGAGGATGAAAAAGTATATGTGTCGGTAAAAGACAGCGGCATCGGTATCTCACCTGAAAACAAGAGTAAAATATTTGAACAGTTTTATCAGATCGGCACTATTCCCGAATCTATCGGTGCTGCTATCCCTGGAACGGGACTTGGTCTCGCCTTGACAAAAGGGATACTGGATGCCCACCATGCAGAGATCAGACTTGAAAGCGAAGTAAATAAAGGAAGCAATTTCGAAGTTGTTCTTCTTAAAGGATCAGCCCACTTCTCAGAAACTGAAAAAATTGTTCCGGAAAGTAGGGACAACATAAGTATCCAAAAGATAAAAGACTATCTGCCCGGAATCAGACATGACATGGAAACAGATCTCCGGAATAACGTAAAAGGCAATCAGGAAAGGAAGAACTCCATCCTGATTGTGGAAGACAACGAGGAATTGTTACAGGTCTTGTATCATGTTTTCGAACCTGTATATCATGTTTTCACTGCCACAAACGGGGAGGAAGGACTGACGAAGACGATTGAGAAACAGCCTGATATTGTGCTTAGCGACCTGATGATGCCCCATATGTCGGGGAGTGAAATGTGCCTGAAGATAAAGACCAATTTCATGGTTTGCCACATCCCTGTAGTTTTACTCACTGCACAAACGGCCGTAGAGTCCAATATCGAAAGCCTGAAACTGGGGGCCGACGATTACATTACCAAACCTTTCGATGTAGCGGTGCTTCTGGCACGCTGTAACAACCTTGTGAACGGACGCAAAATACTGCAGGAAAAATTTGCCCACTCTACAGATACAAGTCCCTACACCCTTGCCTCAAATGAAATGGACCGTAGCTTTTTGGAAAAAGCGAACAAGATCATAGAAGAAAATATGGCAAATCCCGAGTTTGGGATCAACGAATTTTCACAGGGAATGAACTTGGGCAGGACAAGTTTATTTAACAAAATTAAAGGGATCACAGGCCAGACACCCAATGATTTTATGATCACCCTGAAAATGAAAAAAGCCAATTTTCTATTGATCAACCATCCCGAGTTAAATATTTCCGATATCACCTACCGTCTCGGATTCAATTCTCCCAAGTATTTCTCCAAATGCTTCAAAGATCAATTTGGTATGACCCCCTCAGACTATAAGGCTTTGCACAGGTCAAACTGATAGAAAATCCCTCTATAGTATTGGTTATTTATGTGTTAAATCTCACAACATCGTACGAAAAAGGAACTTTTTTGTACTTTTTTACCCCTTTTATCTGCCACCTGCATATAACTTTGTTGCGAGAATGAAAATTTAAAGCTCAAAAACTTTAAATCTTTTTAATTTAATGTCAACAAAAAAACAAATCTAAATGAAAGTAATCAATCTAAAAACAGTATCGCTTGTCTTATTGCTGTTGCTTCCGATATCCTTATTGGCTCAGGTCAATGTTTCGGGTGTCGTAGTGGATGGAAGAGGAGAAACACTCCCAGGAGTGAATATCATCATCAAAGGAACTACAAAAGGCACAGTGACAAATTATGACGGTGAATTTACCATTCAGGCAAGTCCGAATGACGTAATCGAAGCTTCCTATATAGGCTTTGATTCACAGGAGATTACAGTGGGCAACCAAACAGAGATTAAAATTACCCTGCGTGAGTCTTCAATACAAATCCAGGAACTAGAAGTAGTGGCAGTAGGTTATGGAGACGTAAGGAGAAAAGATCTGACCGGATCGGTGGCCAAAGCCGACATGTCGGAAATTATCAAGACTCCTGTAAGCAACATTGCACAATCGCTGGGCGGGCGGATAGCAGGAGTACAGGTATCATCGAAGGATGGCGGCCTGGGTGATAACTTTAATATTACCATAAGGGGCGCAGGCTCACTGACACAAAGTACAGAACCGCTTTATGTCGTGGACGGATTCCCTTTGGAATCAAGCAACATGGGTTCATTGAATCCGAATGACATTGAATCAATCGACGTTTTAAAGGACGCATCGGCAACAGCCATTTACGGATCACGGGGAGCCAACGGTGTGGTGATAATTACCACCAAAAAGGGAAATACCGGAAAACCACGAATTGAATATAACGGCAACGTGACGGTGAGTAATATTGCCAAAACACAGGAATTACTATCCGGGTATCAGTTTGTTGAGTTACAGCAGGAAATTATGAATGAGGAAGATTTTGCGCTCAACTACCTCCGCGATGGAAGAACACTCAACGACTATTTGACTGAGCCTGAATATGACTGGCAGGATGCCATCTACAGGAGTGCCATCACCAACAACCACTACCTGTCACTCTCAGGTATGCAGGGTGATTTGCAATACTCCACCTCAGGATCCTATATGAATCAGGAAGGGATCATCGTCAATTCAAGCTTAGACAAATATCAGGGTCGCGTAAGCCTCGATCAGAAATTATTCAATAACAAGCTGCGCCTGAGGGTTATTTCAAATGCCAGCCGCACCGTCAGAAATGGAGCTGATCCCACAGGAGGATCCACCTCGGTGAGTAACGCCCTAATGTACAGTGTATGGGGATATCGCCCGGTATCTCCCACAGGGGCAAACCTCATGGAAGAACTGTATGATGACGCCATTGAAATGACCGAAGATTACCGGTTTAATCCTGTCTTGTCGGCATATAACGAGTATCGCAAAACCACCACCGATAATTTAAGTATCAACGGGATGGCGGAATATGAAATTATAAAAAATCTGCGTTTCAGAGCTACGGGTGGTTACCAGCTGGTTAACTACACCAACGAACAGTTCAACAACTCAAAGACCAAAACCGGTTTTTATCACGACAAGAACTCACAATACAGAGGTATCAATGCCTTTTACCGTCAATCTAACACCGAAAGGCTTCTTAACGAAAATACATTGACTTATCAGTTCGGGAAAAAGGGACATAATGTAAATCTGTTGGGGGGAGTCACTTTCCAGAAAGAAAGCTACTACGATCATGACATGACCAGCACGTTTATCACCAATGAAATCTTCGGAATGGCAGGATTTGGAAAAAGCAGCAGCGTGCCCTCGATCGGATCTTCCAAAGGAGAAAACACACTGGCGTCCTATCTTGCCAGGGTGAACTACAATTACCGCTCCAAATACTATCTGACAGCATCGTTCAGGGCTGACGGATCTTCCAAGTTCGCTCCCAAAAACAGGTGGGGATACTTTCCCTCCACCTCATTGGCATGGGCTTTCAGTCGGGAAGATTTCCTGAAAGACAATGAACTTCTGACAAACGGGAAACTCAGACTCAGTTACGGGGAGACGGGAAACAACAGGGTAGACAACTATGCCTACAGGGGAATGCTGGAAACGGGCGATAATTCCTTCTACCCTTTCGACAGCAATAAATACATCGCCTATCTGCCTACAAACATGCAAAACGAAAACCTGAAATGGGAAACAACAGAACAATATAATGTGGGGGTCGATCTGGGTTTCTGGAACGACAGGATAAATATTATTGCAGACTACTACATCAAGAATACCCGCGACTTGCTCTTGCAGGCCGACCTGGCTCCTTCATCAGGTTACACCTCCGCAATGATGAATATCGGAGAATTACAGAACAGCGGATTTGAGTTCTCCATTCAGACAGCCAATATTCAAAATAAAGATTTCCAATGGAACACTGCATTTAATATTTCATTTAACAAAAATAAAATCACCCGGCTCAATGACAATCAGACATCCATGACTAATTCGGTGTACTGGGATAACAAATACAGAACAATGCCTGCTTACATCAGTCCTGTGGGCAGTCCGGCCGGATTGATGTACGGATATCTTTATGAGGGAACCTACAAGCAAAGCGATTTTGATATCACACAGAATGATAATGGCACAACAGTATATACCCCGAAAGAAGGAGTGGTTTTATTCTCCAATCAATCGAGGCCGGGCGACCCGCGTTATACCGATATCAATGATGACGGAGTGATCAATGACGAAGATAAAACCATGATCGGAGAGGGACATCCCAAGGCGATCGGCGGGTTGAACAATAACTTTGTGTATAAAAATTTTGATTTGAGTTTCTTCTTCCAGTTCAGCCTGGGTAATGACCTGCTAAATGCCAACCGCATGATGTTTGAAAATCCCGCAGGAAAGAGACATACAAACATGTTTGCTGCCTATGCCAACCGTTGGACTGAAGAGAATGCACTAAGCGATATTCCCAGATCCCAGGCTGTAGGTTCACAGGAATACAGCAGCTTGTATATTGAAGATGGTTCTTTTGTCAGGTTGAAATCGCTCTCTCTCGGATATAACTTCCAGCCTGCACTACTTTCCAGAATGCATATTGCTGCGGCAAGAATCGCTTTCTCTGCAGAGAATTTATGGACCATCACCTCTTATTCCGGAAACGATCCAGAAGTGTCTACAAGAGACACGGTCCTGACACCGGGATTTGACTGGTCACCCTACCCGCGCTCCAGAAATTACTCACTTTCTCTTAATCTGACCTTTTAATAAAAAGCATCACAAAATGAAGAATATAATATTTATACTGTTATTCGCGTTCGGCCTGCATTCCTGCAGTGACTTTCTTGATACGCGTGCTTATGATTTTGTTTCACCTGAAGATTTTTTTCAAAATCAAAACGACGCACAGATGGCACTCGCCGGAGTTTATTCGGCAATGGCCACGGAGAATGTGTACGGTAACCGGTACTCATGCATGATTTCCAACGTGGATGATTTGAGTTTTTATGTCCGTCCGGCCACACAAACGGTGACCCATGTATATGGAAATGATCACAACACCAGCAACACTGACATTTATAGTGCATGGAGTTCCCTCTATAAAGGAATTGAAAGTGCAAACATACTGCTTGAAAGAATTGAAAATACCAATATGGATGAAACGGTAAAAAACCGCATAAAGGGAGAGGCTAAGTTTCTGAGAGCCTATTACCATTTTCTGGTTGTACAGGCGTGGAAGGATGTACCCATCCGGAAAGAATCCTTTAAAGACGTTTCCAAATCTGCGCTCAAACCCACACCACAGGCCGAGGCCCTGGACTGGATCATTGCCGAGATGGAAGAGACAATTAGCATGGTGGATGATGAGATGTACGATGATCGCCCTTCGTATGTAAAAAAGACGGTGGTTGAAGGGATTCTCGCCAGAGTATGCCTCACCCGGGCGGGATATCCTACCAACGGAGGGAAACCTTACTATGAAAAAGCTGCAACGTATGCCAAATCAGTAAAAGATGCAAACAAACATGCGCTCAACCCCGATGTGTATGAGATGTGGAAAAGAATGGCCAGTGACAGGTATGACACCCAGTACAACGAATCAATGTGGGAGGTTGAGTTTATTGGTGCAAGGGAACTCGATGGGAACTGGACAGATGGCAGAATTGGAAATGTAATCGGTAACATCCAGAAAAACGGTTCAACCGAAGGATTGGGCTACAGCTATTGGTTCTACGGCGGATCACTCATACTCTGGGATCTGTTCGACAGTACCGATAAGCGTAGGGATCTCTCCATGGCTCCCTACCAGATTGATGCAAAAGACAATTATATCAACTGGAGTAATAGCCAGATCGTACAGCGTGCCTGCGGTAAATTCAGAAGAGAATGGGAAACCTCGATGCCCCGACACAAAAATTATACACAGGAAAATTATCCGGTCATCCGTTATGCCGATGTCTTGCTGATGCTGGCTGAAGCAGAAAACGAGGTGAATCAGTCACCTACAGCGCTCGCTTACGAGGCAATCAATATCGTGAGAGAGAGAGCCGGCATTGCTCCGCTCTCAGGACTATCTTATGCAGAATTTCAACAGGAAGTGCGTGATGAGAGAGGCAGGGAGCTCTGTTTCGAATCGTTGCGTAAGTATGACCTGGTAAGATGGGGTATCTACACGGAAGCCATCCAGGCACTCGGCGAGGCCACTTACGACAAACGTTGGCCCGGAGGCAGCAACTACTCCACTGCAAGAGCATTCGCTGAAAGGACTCAGAAGAAGCATGAATTTCTTCCCATACCCTTAAAAGAACTGGCCATCAATACGGAACTATCCCAAAACCCTCTGTGGTAAATAATCTCCAAATCAATGGAGTGATCAGGTAATGAACTACAGAATTTTTACAGGAATAATTGCCGGTACGGCTATTTTGAGTGGATGCCAGAGCAAATCACATGAAAGGAATGTGACCAGCCCCAATGTGATCCTTATTTACACTGATGACCTGGGTATAGGGGATCTGAGTTGTTACGGTGCCACACAAGTGAGAACGCCTAATATCGACAGGCTGGCGGATGAAGGGTTACGTTTTACAAACGCCTACGCTACTTCCGCCATGAGTACACCTTCGCGTTACGGGATGCTTACCGGCATTTATCCCTGGCGAAAAGAGAATACCGGAATTGCTCCTGGCAATTCCGGCCTGCTCATCGATACTGCCACCGTGACTGTGGCCGACCTGTTTCAGCGTGCAGGCTACACAACTGCGGCCATCGGGAAATGGCATCTGGGACTCGGCCCGGAGTCAGGACCCGACTTCAACAGTTACATCTCTCCCAATACCTGTGACATCGGTTTCGATTATGAATTTATTATCCCCGCCACGGTCGACCGCGTCCCCTGTGTATTTGTGGAAAACGGACGGGTGGTAAACCTTGATCCAGCCGACCCCATCTACGTAGATTACGAAAAAAAAGTGGGCGACTGGCCCACGGGAAAGGAAAACCCGGAGTTACTAACGTTAAAACCCAGTCAGGGACATGACAATACCATTGTGAACGGCATCTCCCGAATCGGATATATGACAGGAGGAAAGTCGGCTCTCTGGAAAGACGACGAGATTGCACAAACCATTGTCACCAAAGCAGAAAAATTTATCACTGAGAACAGGGAAAAACCCTTTTTCCTCTTCTTCGGCACACACGACATTCATGTGCCGAGGGTTCCTCATGCCGACTTCAGAGGGAAAAGCGGACTGGGAGACCGGGGTGATGTGATCCTTCAACTGGATTGGACAGTGGGAAAAATAACAGAGATCCTGGAAAACAGGCAGTTACTGGATAACACGATCATCATCTTCTCGAGCGATAATGGTCCGGTAATAGACGATGGGTATCAGGACAGGGCATTTGAACTGCTAAATGGGCACACGCCAATGGGTATGTACCGGGGTGGAAAATACAGCCTCTTTGAGGCCGGCACAAGGGTACCACTCATTGTTTACTGGAAGAATCAAATCGAAGCAGGCATACAGCCTGCCCGTTTCTCACAGATTGACTTGTTGCGCTCCATGGCCACTTTGTTGGATCAATCGCTGGAAGAGGAGGTTGCACCCGATAGTCAAGATGCACTCTCCGTGTTATTGGGCAGGGGGAATAAGGACAGAGATTTTATTATTCATCAGAATCTGAATAATGCATTAAGCATCTCCAAAGAGGGCTGGAAATATCTGGAGCCCGATGAACATCCTGCCATCGAACAGTGGACCGGCATTGAGTTGGGGAACTCCCCCAGGCCGCAACTGTACCATACTGCAGAAGATCCTGCTGAAAAGAACAACGTGGCCGGGAAGTATCCTGCCATAGTCAGAAAACTATCTGACATGCTCGATTCTGTCCGATCAAATAATTGACATGTAACATGCAAAAAAAGACTGTCATATCTCTTTTGTCGATGCTCATTGGTGTAAATATACTCTTTGCGCATCATTTTGAAGATTCCTCCATACCCTCCACCATTCAGGTGAAAGAGGGAAAGAGTGAACTCATGCTCAGCCGGCAATATTACAAGGACGGATCTCAATCCCTCCTTTGGAACTGGAAGTCTGAAAATGCCGTACTGTCTTTCACTGACACCGCCATTCATGATATAACCTCTTCCTTCGACCAGAGGAGCGGCATCAAGCTCTGGGTATTCAACGAAATACCGCAGGAAAATCCCGTCGTTTTCCGGTTCAGGGACGCAAACGATGTGATACAGTACCGTTTCGATTTTCACCTCAACTTCACAGGATGGAGAGCGGCCTGGATTGCCTTTAGTGATATGTGGACACCCGACGGAGGAAAAACGTCATCACAGCAAGTTGTTTCCATGGAAATTGTATCCCCAGATAATGTTCCTGCGGGGCAATTATGGCTCGATAGAATGGAGTTTGCCTCTTATGTGGATCGCCAGGCTACGCCCGATGCACAAATACCGGAAAACAACCGCCATCTCAACCGGGAGATATGGCACTGGGGCCTACTTCATAAATGGGAACAGCAACAGCATGACATGGAAATGCCGGCAAGCGTGACGTTGGCCGAATCGGCCGACCTGGCCCTTGTTTATGACCACGTGAAGCAGATGCTGAGAAAAGGAGTTCTTTCCGACGCGGAGAAAAGGGACCTGCAACAGATGGTGGAACTCTTCTCCATTTCAGAAGATGGAACAAAGGGAGCACCGCTGATGCAAAATGACAATGCCAAGGCGGGTGACGTTCATTTTGGCCAGCTCAATAAACTTATCGATCTGTCCGCCCGCGGATGGTATGCCGATCGCGATAAAGCAGCAAAAGAAGTATTTGTGAGAACAGTCCGTTATATGCTTAATCAGGGTTTTGCCTGGGAAAGCGGCATGGGCACCAATCACCATTACGGGTACCAGATCAGGGATATCTTTGGCGCTATCTGGTGGATGGAAGATGTGCTTCGCGCGAACAACCTGTGGGAGGAAACGAGAAAAGCAGTGACCTACTGGAGCGGGCTACAGGAAACGAGACAACCATTCAATAAACTGAGGGATGAAATCACCGACTCGTGGAATACCCTGCTCATTCCCCGGTTAGCCTGTGCGCTGTGGGGTGAAACGGAGCATGAGCGGTTGAGGGACATGAAAGCACTCGCAAGGTGGGTCAGCGGCTCTTTGCGGTTTTCTCCCGGCACCATCGGTGGCATCAAGGTCGATGGAACCGCATTCCACCATGGGGGACACTACCCGGCTTATTCTGTTCCCGGACTATCCTATGTGGGAAAGTACCTGAAGTGTGTGAACAAAACACGGTTTACATTGGATCAAGACGCTTTTGCGGTAATGAAATTCGCATTGTTATCGCTTTCCCGGCAAACAAACCTGAGAGACTGGGGAATAGGTGTGGCCGGAAGACATCCTTTCAACGGATCCATTAATAAAAACGGTATACTCACCTATGCCTATACAGCCATGGTGCCGGTCGAAACAGACAGGGAACTTGCCGGTGAATACCTTCGTTTAATGGAAGGAATGAAACGATACTCCGAAGACAACGCCCTTATTCAGCAATTTAAAAAAGATGGTATCTCTCTCAACGCATATCCAAAAGGGTTTTATGTCTACAATTACGCTTCGCAGGGTATATACCGGTACAATAAGAAGATGGTATCAATGAAAGGGTTCACGCGGAACATCTGGGGAAGCGAGATATACGTCCGTGACAACCGGTTCGGAAGATATCAGAGCTATGGCTCTCTGCAAATAATCGGTACTCCTGCCCATGAAGCGATGAACAAGGAATATCCCATTACAGAGGGAGCTTCCGGATACAGTGAGGAAGGATGGAACTGGAACAGAAATCCGGGCACAACCGCCATCTGCCTGCCCCTGGAACTACTCAATTCTCCCTTCACCGAGAGCGATATGCTGCGACAACCGCACACATTTGCCGGTGCTTCACAATTCAACAAGGGTGAATTTGGCATGTTTGCCATGAAACTGGGAGAACGGGACAGAAAAAATTTCACGCCCTCCTTCAACGCTCATAAGTCTGTCTTTGCTTTTGGAAACAGGATCATTGCCCTGGGCACAGCCATCAGAAACGACAACGGGGATTATCCCACCGAAACCACACTCTTCCAGCAGAAACTGGCATCCTTGGAACAGTCACTGGAGATAAACGGGGAAAAGGTGAATCAATTCCCTTTTCGACAGGAAATCAACAAAAACAGGAAAGAGCCACTTGTCATAAAAAACCTGACAGGTGATTATTATTTTCTGCCGCCGGGACAATCTGTTTCCATTGAGAAGAGGGAACAGGAGTCCAAGGAAAATAAAAGGACGGAGCATACCCGAGGTAATTTTGCCACAGCCTATATCCATCATGGAGAAGCTCCACGAAACGATTCCTATGAGTATATGATTCTGTTGGATGCAACCAAATCGCAAATAAGACAACTAAATAAGGGAATCACCGAGTATGAGACCATCAGAAAAGATGAAACAGCGCATATTGTTCATGACAAATTGAGCAATGTAAGAGGATATGCGATTTTTGAAGATTTCAGTGCTGCGGACGACACCTACCTGGAAAAAAGTGACAAGGAAATCATGATCATGCTGCAACACCGGGATAACGAGCTAAAGATAAGTGTGTGCGACCCCGATCTTCATCTGGGGGAGTATACCTATACAACTTCCACAGAAAGTAAGACGGTATCCAGGGAGATTACCCTGAAGGGAAATTACACTTTGGCAGATGCTCCCCCATCCGTGTCGCTTCATACAGAAGGAAACAATACGACAATCTCCGTGGTGTGCCACGATGGAATACCGGTTGAGTTTACGCTGAACCCAGATCAGTCATTCAGAAATAATAATCCAATAAATATTAAATAACAGAAGATGAAACAATTCACCATTCTTTTTTTACTGACCTTCATGCTGGGAGCATGTACAGAGAAAAACGGTAAGATGCCACAGACCGGAGCGGACAATTTATTGGCCGATGTAATTAATACAGCAGAACAGCAAATAGGATACCAGGTAAAGGTGATCGAAGAGTCGGGCAAAATATTAAACCCCAGAACCGTTGAAAACGGTTATGTACAATACATACCCAAAGATGACTGGACCAGCGGATTCTTCCCCGGAACCCTGTTTTACATGTACGACCTGACAAAAGATCCGAAATGGATGAATGCAGGGATTAAGTATACCGAGAACCTTGACACAATCAAACACCTCAAATGGCACCACGATGTGGGTTTCATGATCAACTGCAGCTTTGGAAATGCCTTGAGAGTCACCGGCAATGAGGCATATAAAGAGGTGATTGTGGAAGCGGCCAATTCGCTGGCCACGCGGTTCAGACCTGCCGCAGGCGTGATCCAAAGCTGGGATGAGGACAGAGGATGGCAGGGGAAGCGGGGATGGATGTGTCCGGTAATCATCGACAACATGATGAACCTGGAACTGCTGTTTAATGCTACCGAGATTTCAGGTGACTCCACTTATTACAAGATAGCTGTATCACACGCCAATACGACCATGGAAAACCATTACAGAGATGACTGGAGCTGTTATCATGTAGTGGATTACGACAAGGAGCAGGGTGGCGTAAGAAGCAAACAGAATGCACAGGGTTATGCACACGAATCGGCCTGGGCACGGGGACAGGCATGGGGAATATATGGATTCACCGTGGCCTATAGGTATACAAAAGACGAACGTTATCTGAAAATGGCACACAATATTTATAACTATATCTTCACCCATAAAAATCTTCCAGAGGACTTGGTACCCTACTGGGATTTTAACGCCCCCAATATTCCCAACGAGCCCCGGGATGCTTCGGCTGCTGCCGTCACGGCCTCGGCTTTATATGAGCTGGTCGCCCTCGGACAAAAAGAATACAAGGATACTGCCGATAAAATAATGAATTCGCTTGCCGGCGATGCATACAAGGCAATTGTGGGTACAAACGGCAACTTTGTACTGATGCACTCCGTGGGAAGCATCCCTCACGGCAACGAAATAGATGTCCCCATCAATTACGCCGACTATTACTTTCTGGAGGCATTGACACGTAAAAAGAATGTAGAAAATCCCTGATACTCCCATAGTGGACTTTGCCCGGACAATCACGAACAGGATCAGCGGGGAATGATAGTTTAAAATATAAGCGATTCCTCATCATGATCCCCGAAAGAAGCTTTGATAATGAAGAAACTTTTATTTATATTTTTGAATCTGTGCTTTTTCTTTTTATCTTTTTCCAAAGATTTCAAAGAGTATACCCATGATGCAATTATTTCGTTCGAACAAGATGATCTGCCGGATCATGATGCACAATCTGCTCTGACTTTCTCTTCCGAACACTATAAGCATCTCCAGCATAGCCTGAAGTGGACATGGAACAGCCCCAATTCTTATTGGAGCATTCATGACAGGATCGATTACGTGCAACCTGCAACGAGTACAGATCCCCAGATATCCACTTTTGTATTCTGGATTTATTCGGAAAAACCGATAAAAAATGAAAAATTACGGGTGGAGTTTCTGAAAAAGGGCAAGGTAACATCCTATTTTGACTACGGGCTGGATTTTACCGGTTGGCGAGGAGCCTGGATCGCCTTCGACAGGGATATGGAGGGAAGACCGGAAGAGGGAATGGATGGAATACGTTTCAGCGCCCCGGCTCTCGATTCGGGCACGCTCTATTTCGATCATGTGATTCTGTCGTCGATGCAAGATGCACGGCACCACACAGCCGACATGCAGGCCCCCTTCATCAACCGGGGTACCACAAATCACTGGCTTATCCTGCATGAATCGTGGCTTAAAGAGTTCGACCTTCCTATGGTAAATGCCACTACGGCAGAAATCGGCGATATCGATCAGATTGAAAAACGGGTGAGGGAGTATTTGCTGAAAGGGGAAAAAGCAAAACCTTTGCATATGTTGCAGGCCGAAGTGGATGCATACCGTATCACAGAAAATCCCAATGGTAGCCTCAAAGGTGTACCTCTCTTCTTTGAGCGGTTCGGCGAAACCTATCAGGTACTTGGAGCTGAGAAGTACTCCCTGATATATGATAACATTATGGGATTGAGCAAATTCAATAAAACATTGCTCAATCTTTCCGTGACATACAACCTGTCGGATGATGAAGCAGAGAAAAATGTACTGGAGGAGCTGTTTATAAAAATGATACGCCATATGCTTGATCAGGGTTTTCAGGCAGGCAGCGCCATGGGTACCCTTCATCACCTCGGCTACAGCATGCGCAATTATTATCCGGCAGTTTTTCTGATGGCGGAGGTATTGGAGCGCCATCAACTGAAAAATCAAATGCAACAAGCCATGGAATGGTTTGCCGGCACAGGAGAAGTAAAAACGGCACCTCTGATACCGGGAATGGATGTGGATACCTTCAACACCAATCTGATTGGCAGGTTGACCAGCATCCTGATGATCGGCTCACAGCCTGAGAAAGTACGCTACTTGCATGCATTTACAAGGTGGCTCGACAACGGATATCAATATGCCGATGGCACACGGGGAACTTTCAAGATTGACGGCACCATGTTTCACCATCGCCACAATTATCCGGCCTACGCGGTGGGGGGACTCGACGGGGCGGTAGCAGCAGTTTACCTGCTGAGAAACACCCCTTTCAAAATATCGGAACAGAGCCACCGGATATTAAAAAAAGCGCTGCTATCCATGCGGATATACTGTAACCTGCAAACATGGCCGCTGTCGCTCTCGGGAAGACACCCCGACGGGGAAGGGAGCCTGGAGCCGGAACAGTTCGGATTGCTGGCGCTGGCAGGTTCCCCCGACGGGAAGCACGACATCGACAAGGAGATGGCCGAAGCTTACCTGAGACTTGTCACCCGTGAAACGGACATTACCGCCACACTCGTTGCGAAAGGGTATTCTGCAGAAAAATCGCCGGCTGGTAACCGTACATTCAATTATTCCGGACTCAATGTACACAGGAGAGGCGACTGGATGGTCACCGCCATGGGTCATAGCAGGTATCTATGGGCCAGTGAGGGCTATCGCGGCGAAAATCTTTACGGAAGATACCTGAACCACGGTTCACTGCAGATACTGGCAACCGGCGAGCCCATCTCCAATGGGGGGTCCGGCTTCCGCCAGGAGGGATGGGACTGGAACCATTTTCCGGGTACCACAGCCACCGTCCTTCCCATGGAGCAACTGAAAGCCGATGTGAAAAACCTGGATGATCTGTCGGGCTTCGAGGAGATGCTCCTCTCCGACGAGTCTTTTTCCGGCGGGATATCCATCCGGGGAAAAAACGGCGCTTTCGGAATGAAACTCCACGAACACGATAAATACAACGGTTCGTTACGGGCAAGAAAATCGGTTTTCTTCTTCGACAACAGGGTGGTTGCGCTGGGTAGCAATATCGAGTCTGCCCTGCCCGAAGAAACCCATACAACCCTGTTTCAGGTATTTCTCGAGGAGAAACGCAAACCCTTTTTTGAAAACGGACGCAATAACAGAAGTTTTCCATACAGAACAACTCTCGGGGATAACAAGATAAACGGACTGTCTGACGGGTTGAACAACTACTTCTTCGTCCGTAACGGAACGGTGATCTTCCGCAAGGAAGACCAAAAATCGTTGCACGAAGAGACGGGACTTCCCACGCGAAACAACTTTGCACTGGCCGCCATCAATCATGGGCCTGCCCCCCATGGGAGCACTTATGAATATATGATTCTGGTACAACCTGAACAGAACGAGAGAGAGAAAACATGGAACGAGGCCCGGGCGGGCAGACTGCCTTATCGTGTGCTTCAGCACGATTCGCTGGCCCATATTGTACAGGACCTTGGCACGCACACAACAGGGTATGTGCTGTTTGAATCAGGAAAAGTCTCTTCGGATGATCTGCTGCAGGAGGTAAACCTTCCCAGCCTCGTGATGTCTGAATTTATTGACAAAAATAGCCTGATCCTCACGGCATGCAATCCGGATCTCCGCTTCTACGAAGGTCCCGCCGATGAACTGTATGACGCCGCAGGCAAAAGAGTGGAACGAAGCGTCTATTCCAGAGAATGGATCGATAACCCTTCGGGTAAATCGGTACTGCAGATAAAAATTGCCGGCAGGTGGAATATTGGGGTGATAAACCGCCATGTACGTATTGTGGAGGTGTCGGATGAAAGTACCCTTATCGAGTTTGAATGCCAGCATGGATTATCGGAAGAGGTTTTGTTAATTCGTAAATCATAATCGGATGAAAAAGATTCATATTTCAGGATTGGCCATGATGGGGGCAGGCAGCCTGCTTGCACAGCAGCCAAACATCATTTATATCATGACCGATCAACAGACAGCCCAGGCAATGAGTTGTGTGGACGCCACCTATGTGAGTACTCCGAACCTCGATAAGCTCGCAAAGGATGGAATCAGATTTACGAATGCCTACTGCGCTGCTCCCCTGAGCGGCCCATCCAGATTTGCCATGTTCACAGGAGTCGCTCCAGGCTCGGAAGGAATGTTGAAAAACAACACTCCTTTCCCGGAGAAACTGAAGGAAAAGACATTGGGGAACCTGGTCACTTCGGCCGGATACCTGTCGGCCTATGCCGGTAAATGGCATCTCCCGGAGGCATCTCTCCCTGCCAACGAAAAAAGCTTCGGTTTCATCTCCCTGCATGATCACAACGATTACGGACTGGCTGAGTCCTGCATTCGTTTTTTGAAGCAAAAGCACGACAAACCTTTTTTTCTGGTAGCCTCGTTCGATAATCCACACAACATCTGTGAGTATGCCCGAAACCAGGTGCTCCCTTTTGCAGAAATAAAGGAACCGGACCTGGACGATTGTCCCAACCTGCCCGCCAACTTCTCTCCTGCTCCATACGAAGCGGAGATAATAAGGCTGGAACAACAGGTGCACTTCCCTACTTACCCGGTCATTGATTATACCCGGGACGACTGGCGACGTTATCTCAATGCGTATTACCACCTGGTGGAAACCGTAGATAACGAGATCGGAAAAATAATTGATGCGCTGGTGGAGCTGGGGCTTTATGAAGATGCCTTGATTATTTTCAGCAGTGACCATGGAGATGGAGTGGCAGCGAACAAATGGAACCAGAAGTCTGCCCTCTTCGAGGAGATTGTGAACGTTCCATTTATCGTGAAAGCACCCGATGCGTTCAGCGGCAACGTGGAACGTCCTGAATTGATCAACGCCGGACTCGACCTTCTTCCTACCATCTGCGATTATGCCTCGGTTGAGATCCCTTCCCATGTCACCGGCAAAAGTATCCGGACCCTGGTTGAGGACAAGGATACGGAAGAAATACACCCGTTTATCGTAACAGAGACACAATTTGATAAATCACCCACAAGGGGATGGATGGTTCGAACCCCACAATACAAATATGTGTTGTACGATAAAGGAAAATACAGGGAACAGCTGTTTGATATCCGGAAGGATAAGAAAGAACGCCGCAACCTGGCAATAGAGCGTAAACATCAAGAGATCCTGAACCATCATCGCTCCCTTCTACAAGGGTGGGTGGAGCAGCACAAAATTTCCACTACCGGCAGGGAGATCATCCTGTCCCAATAAGGCGGCAGGCATCTTACACCACTAAAATAGACAATTATGTTACACTTTCGTAGAACAATTTCATGCGTGGGGATGATCGGCTTAATCCCTCTTGCCTCCTGTGCTGGCAAAGATCCAAACACCAATAACGAACAAAGCGCGCCCAATGTGATCTATGTCTTTCCCGATCAGATGCGGAACAGCGCCATGGAGTTCTGGAGTAGCGAAAAATACGCATCGCACATTCGTTATAAAGGAGATCCTGTGATCACACCCAATCTGAATAAGTTTGCTGATGAGGCTGTCGTGTTCTCTTCAGCCTACAGCAACACTCCCCTGAGCAGCCCTCACCGCGGCTCATTGCTTACCGGGATGTATCCGAACAAAAGCGGGGTGCCGTTAAATGTGAACTCCACCCGCCCTTTCAACTCTCTCAGAGATGACGCAACTACTATCAGCGATGTATATAGCCAAAACGGGTACAACTGTGCTTACATTGGGAAATATCATCTTGATGCCCCCACACCCAACGACCCGGATAAACCCGGACACTATGTGGAAGAGAGAAATCCGGTATGGGATGCTTACACACCACCCGGAAAGAGACACGGTTTCGACTTCTGGTATTCCTACGGCACGTTCGATGTGCACAAGAGACCCCATTACTGGGATACCGAAGGAAAAAGACATGAAATAAGGGAGTGGTCTCCCAAACATGAAATGGATATCGCGATCGATTATCTGAATAATCGAAATGGCCAAAGAGATTCCGCCAAGCCCTTCTTCATGATGATCAGCATGAATCCACCTCACCATCCTTACAGTTCGCTCGACGATTGCATGGAGGAAGACTACAACCTCTACAAAAACAAAACACCGGGGGAACTGCTTATTCGTGACAATGCCGATACCACCATGGCGAAGGCGGCATCTGCACCCTATTATTTTGCCCAGGTTACCGGAGTAGACCGGGAGTTTGGCAGGCTTCTCAAGGCTTTGGACAGCCTGGGACTGGCAGATAACACAATAGTGGTGTTTGCTTCGGACCACGGAGAAACATTGTGCAGTCAGGGTATCGATGACCCCAAAAATTCACCTTACGCAGAATCGACCGACATCCCGTTTCTGGTCCGGTATCCCGACAGGCTGAAACCAAAGGTTGTGGATCTGATACTTTCCACACCCGATATTATGCCCACATTATTGGGGTTGAGCGGACTGGAAGATCAGATACCCGGGGAGGTACAGGGTAGCAATTTCGCCGACTACCTGCTGACCGGCAAATCGGAAGTCTCTTTACCACAAAGTGCGCTGTACATCCGGAACATGGATGGAGAGAAAGATGAAAACGGAAAAGTAATCACCTACTTCCCCGAGACCAGAGGAGTGAAAACCGAAAGATTCACCCTCGCACTGACCATCAACAAGGAGACAAAAGAATTGAAAAAGACCTACTTCTTTGACAACAGAACCGACCCGTATCAATTGAACAACCTCCCACCCGATAGTTATCCTGCAGAAATGAAGATGCTGTTGACTGAACTGGGACAAAAACTAAAGAATATCGATGATCCCTGGTTCAACGAGAAGATCCTGGCAGACATGATACCGTACAATTAACAGCCAATACGGTCACCGATATATCTTTGAAACACTCTCATGGCAACTCCCATCACCGATTCTGATGGGAGTGCTGTTTTAAAATACACAACCAACCAGTGAGAATCTTCCATGTTGTTATATGACTGATCGCTTCACTCCATAAAAGGCGCTCAAGAAGCATAATGTGGTACACCGCCCCAAATAGCAGAAAAACTGATTGAACAGGATTAAAGAACAGCATTTGAACAATTCTAAAAATAAAATAAACAAATCTGAAACTATTCATTCCGGGCTCAGCCTGCCAATTTTTCAGAAAAAGGTAATTTTGCAACAAACATATTTTAAAGAAGAACACGGGTAATTGAAACTTGAAATGCCCACAGACGCACCCGATGAATTTAAGTCACCCTACATATAGTGAGAACCACGGGTAAAAGCAAAGAAGAAAAAGAAAGAAAGTGGCTATAAATTACACCCGCATTTCGACCCGAAAGACAGCATTGAATATATGTTAAAAACGAATATTGCCGTATGAAACGAGCATGAATTACGAAGTAATCGACTTTGTCAAAATCATTATCATACAAGATCATGACGAATGCGAGTTCCATATGACACCTTTGAATTACTTGCGTTAAGTCAAATGAGCAAAGCCGAACTTGTTGGTACTTTGCCATGGCGAGCAAATATCCAACTTTAGTGAAAATAAATAATTTTAGTCATATGAAAGCAAAAACATATTATTTTTTCGTTTTATTGGCATTTGCTATATGCCAACCCGCCCAACCTCAATCGAGCAAAAGGTTAAGCGATGTTACCCTAATGCATGAGATGCGCGCAACACCTTCGCCATTAAACAATGCGGTGGTATCGGATAAAAATGTCTCGTTTATGTGGCCACTGTCCAATCATAAGTCCTACTACATGGAGAACAGTCCTGCATGGAAGAAACCCAAAGAAAACGATACGAATTATCGCATCCGGTTTTCGAAAGATCCGTCGTTCAACGACAAGCTGTTCAGTGCAAGCAGTTCCTGGCCATTTTACAACCCGGATAATGAACTTTCTCCAGGAACCTGGTACTGGCAATTCGGATATGTACGTGGCGACACCACGGAGTGGTCCGATATATTACAATTCAACGTGATGGAAAATCCCGAAAAATTTATCCCTCCCTCCTACAAATCTCTGATGGAAAAATTACCTCGGGAGCATCCACGGGTGTTGGTTTTTGAGAGTGAATGGACTGATTTCATCCAAAAGAGCAGGGAAAAAGAGGAACGCGAATGGTATATTCAAAAGGCAAATGAAATCATAAACACGGAACGTGTCAATCTCGATGAAGCCGTAAACACAAGTTTTATGGAAGAACTGGAGAATGAGGTGAAAAAAAAGGCAATGATCACCCGTGAAAGCCGTAGGATTGTGGACCGTGAGGAACAAAATATCGATGTATTGACAAGGGCATACCTCTTAACGAAAAAAAGAGCTTACCTGGATGACGCCATGAAGCGGATTGAAGAGATGGTATCCTGGAAAAACAGTCCACACCTGGTGGGAGACTTTAATCAGGCAACCCTTTTGTCCGTAACATCGCTGGCGTATGATTCTTTTTACCAAATGTTAACGGAAAAACAGAAAAAGATGCTCCTGCATGAAATAAAAGAAAACGGAAGCGACATATTCAGCGATTTCGCCAATCGGCTGGAAAACCATATCGCAGACAACCACAATTGGCAAATGAACTTCCGCATATTCACCATGGCGGCTTTTGCCGTGTATGGAGAAATACCGGAAGCCGGCCTGTGGACCGAATACGCATACAACTTATGGCTGGCTCGTTTTCCGGGATTAAATAAGGATGGCGCCTGGCATAATGGCGATTCCTACTTCCACACAAACATACGCACACTGGTAGAAGTTCCCTATTTTTACACCAAAGTAACCGACTACGATTTCTTCAGAGACCCCTGGTATAAAGGTTCTGCCATGTATGTGATCTTCCAGCAACCCCCCTTTTCAAAATCAGGCGGTAATGGCAGCTCCCACCAAAATGTGACCACCCCCAGAGGTACCCGGGTGGCCTATGCAGATGCCCTTGCACGACTGACCAACAACTCGTTTTTATCTGATTACGTAGAAGTAATATCGGAGTCGGAGCCGGATATCATGAAACAAAGCTTCGGATCAAAACCGGGCGACTTGTCGTGGTTTCGAATCCATTGCAACACCCCTTTGCCAAAAGGAGATAAACTGGCCGGTTTGCCCTTATCGTATGTTTTTCCACAGACAGGTCTGGCATCCTTCATGTCTGACTGGAAAGATTTGAACCGGAACGCCATGTTCACTTTTCGCTCCAGTCCCTATGGCTCTACTTCTCATGCCCTGGCCAATCAAAATGCGTTCAATACCTTTTACGGAGGGAAAGCATTATTCTACAGCACCGGACACCATTCAAGCTTTATTGATGCTCACAGCTTCTTTTCCCATCGCAGCACACGTGCACACAACACGATCTTAATTAACGGTATGGGCCAAAAAATTGGTACGGAAGGGTATGGATGGATACCGAGATATTACGAAGGTACAAAAATCAGCTATGTAACCGGAGATGCCTCCAATGCCTACGGGGAAGTCATTTCACCCATATGGAAAGAGCGTGCTGAAAAGTCGGGGCTGAGCCTTTCTCCGGAAAACGGCTGGGACAAAAATCACTTGCTCACTTACCGGCGCCATATTGTAAAATTGGGAGATGCCGGCCTGGTGTTTATCTATGATGAATTGGAAGCCGATACACTGGTCCATTGGAATTATCTGCTTCATACCATAGAAAATCCAATGACAATCGTACAAAAGGAACACGCAATTCAGATCCGGGCAACGAACGAAAAAGGGACTTCTGATGCATATTTGTTTTCGAATGACGAACTAGAGGTGGAGATGACCAATAAATTTTTTACTCCTGCACTCAACTGGCTAAAGGCAAACAATGAAGGATACTTCGAACCTTACAAAAACCACTGGCATTTTGAAGCTACTACGCCGATGCGAAATATTTACCGGTTTGCGACAATCATCAGCACACACGATCGAAAAGAACAAGGAATAGTGCCTGAACGTATTTCCGATACCGAGATACGGGCCGGAAACTGGTCCATCACTTTCAACTTGTCGCCAAGAGGAAAAGCATCGTTTTCTATTGATAACAGAACAGACGATATAAAACTCATCTATGACGACATAACAACCATTCAGGAAAACGGAATCACCACAATCCTAAAGGATGAACTCCCGGAACTTGAGATATAGACCAATCAAAAGCCTGCAAACCAGGAGATTAAAAACTTAAAGTCCTTTTTTTTGAACAATATTTAAACAAATACACACAAATTTGAAAGTATTAATAAGGCATTTTAACATGCGTTTACGTTATCTGACGTACTTTTGCTTCCATCATGAATTTTTTAATGAAAAACAAACATTGAATTAAACTGTGAATAATTATGAGAAATTACTTGAAAGTTTTTTTGTTTTTTTTAATTTTTACCGGAACGGCTTACGGCCAATCACACGTGGTGACCGGTAAAATTATCGATGAACAAGGCTACGAGGCTATCGGGGCGACAGTTCTGATAAAAGGAACCTCAACCGGAGTAGTCACGGATATTAATGGCGTTTATCAAATTAATATCCCTAATCCCAACACAGACATACTGGTGTTTTCTTACATCGGAATGAAAACCCAGGAAATAGCTGTGAACGGACAAAAAAATATCAATGTCACATTTGAATCCAGCTCAGTGATGCTCGATGAAGTCGTGTCCATTGGCTATGGGACGAGCAGAAGAGGAGATCTGACGGGTTCCGTTACTTCCGTGAAAAGTACGGAACTAATAAAAGTCCCGACTGCTGACGTAACCCAGAGCTTAGCGGGAAGAATGGCTGGTGTACAAGTACTGCAAAACGAAGGCGCCCCGGGATCCTCTATTTCGATAAGGGTACGCGGAGGAATTTCTATCACGCAAAGCAATGAGCCGCTTTATATCATCGACGGCTTCCCCAGTGAGGATGGGATGGCCACCCTGGATCCCTCCGAAATAGAATCAATTGATATTCTGAAAGATGCGTCTGCCACCGCAATCTATGGAGCACGCGGTGCGAACGGCGTTGTATTGATCACAACCAAGAGCGGTTTAAAAGACGGACAGAAACTAACCATCTCGTTTGATACGTATGTCGGATTTAAAAATGTTTCTAACAGCCTGCCGGTACTCTCTACCGAAGAATTTGCATTACTGGATTACGAAAGGAGATACGGCGCAAACAGGGATACAGGCATCGAGAATTTCGAAAAACTGTACGGTCCCTTCAGCGACATTCGTACAAACTACGGTAACCGCGGGGGTATCGACTGGCAAAAGGAAACATTGGGAAGAACCGCCTATACCCAAAATTACCGTATCGGGTTAAACGGAGGTACAAAGGAGATGCAATATAATCTTTCCTACCTGTTTTTTAAAGATCAGGGAGCAATGGTTTATAGCGGAAATGACAAAAATAATATTTTGCTGAATATCAACCACAAACCCAACGATAAGTTTTCAATCTCCGGAAGAGTCAACTATGACCAGATAAAAGTATACGGAATGGGTACATCCGAAAACGGAGACCGTTTCAATAAAATGCAGCACATTCTTCAATACAGGCCAACAGTAGGCATTAACGGTACGGACGACCTCCTTCTCGGCGACGAAGACCCGCTGTTAATGGATGATAGCGGTAATGTGATGCAGAATCCTTTGATTTCGGCAGAAGAGGAGACAAACAACAAGGAATACAGGACCATACAGGCAAGCGAAAGTTTCACCTATAAATTTCTTAAAAACTGGTCTTTTAGAAACAGCTCCGGAATTCGCTACCAGACACGCCGGGATGAAGTATTCTTCGGTGATCGCTCAATCATCGCCAAAAGATCCAGTATTAACGGATCAATCACCAACAGGGAGACAGGTAGCTTCCAGACATCAAACGTGATAAACTACAACACCAAAAGTAAAGGAAACCGCTACGAAGTGATGCTGGGCCAGGAATACGTGGAACGATGGGATCGATACTTCAAGGCAAGCGCAAGCAACTTCCCGAATGACGACATAGGATTGAACGATTTGTCGCTGGGTGCCACACCGGGTATTCCCCAATCTTATGCGGACTACGACGACAAGTTGCTTTCCTTCTTTACCCGATTTAATTTTAATCATAAAGACAAATACTTGTTGACCGCTTCCATGCGTATGGACGGGTCATCCAAATTCGGCGAGATGAAGAAATGGGGATTTTTCCCTGCAGTCTCGGGTGCATGGCGTATGTCGGAAGAAGAGTTTATCAAGAACCTCAATCTGTTTTCTGACCTTAAATTACGGTTAGGATATGGTATGGCTGGGAACAACAGGATACCAAGCTATGGCTCACTTCCCATATTGGGTTCTGTCACGTATCCCCAGGGAAACAACATCACACCGGGTTATGCTTCCACGCAGATCCCCAATCCCTATTTGATGTGGGAATCCAACAAAACATTCAATGCCGGATTCGATATCGGCCTTTTTGATCAACGACTTACCATTACCCCCGAATTCTATATCAACAGAAGTTCCAATTTGTTGCTCAACTCAAGACTTCCGAAATCTTCCGGATATACCAACATGATCAGGAATATCGGAGAAACGGAAAACAGAGGAGTTGACCTGACTATCAACACAGTGAATATCGACCGGAAAGATTTCAGCTGGACATCCAACTTCAATATTTCTCACAATCAGAATAATATCAAAGCTTTATCTGGAGAAAACTTTTTCCTGGAAGAAGCCAACTTTGGATATACACAAAAGACTCACCTTATACAGGTAGGTGAACCGCTGGGATTATTCTATGGATTTGTGACCGAGGGGGTCTACGGAGTAGAGGATTTCGATTATGATGCTGCAACCAATGCTTACACATTAAAGGAAGGCATCGCCTATTCCGGGAACCGGAGCAATGTCAAGCCGGGTATGTGGAAATTCAAAAACATCGACGACTCCAACGATGTCATTGACGAGAACGACAAAACGATCATCGGAAAAGCTAATCCGGTATTTTACGGGGGACTAAACAATACATTCACCTATAAAAACCTGGATTTAAGCATCTTCTTCTCATTCAACTATGGTAATGACATTTTCAATGCAACCAAGCTGACAAACACGTTAGCCGGAAGAACCAATAAGAACGTACTGGATGTGGTAAACAGCGCAAATCGGTGGATGACCGTCAATCAGTCCGGAGAAATCGTGAACGATCCGTCGGAACTGGCCGCGCTCAACAGTGAGAAAAAAATTGCCGCCTGGTACGATCTGGAAGAAGGAGATAAGTACATTCATTCATGGGCTGTTGAAGACGGATCATACATCCGGCTGAGCAACGTATCGCTGGGATACACACTCCCCAAACAGATAACAAACAAGCTGTCCGTAAGAAATCTCAGATTCTATGTCACCGGAAACAACCTATTCGTATGGACCAAGTATAGCGGATACGATCCGGAAGTATCTACCAGAGGAAACGGACTAACCCCGGGAGTTGATTTCGGTGCCTATCCGAGAAGCCGTACCGTTGTTCTTGGAATTAATTTAACACTCTAACGAAAATTACAAAATGAAACGAGCATGAGAATCATTCTTACCCAAGAACATGACTAATGCGAGTTCAATATGACACCTTTGAAAATAAATAATTTTAGTCGTATGAAAACAAATCACTATATTTTATTATTGATAGCATTGTTTGTATATAGCTCCTGCAGCGATGCTCTTATAGAAGAACCTTCTTCTTATTATAAGAAAGAGAATTTCTTTATCTCCCCGGCCAACGCGGAAATGTCCATCATAGGCATTTACGACGTGTTTGCCAAGCTGCAGCACTATGGCCAGTTTGAGATGGCCATGCCCAGTTCCGACGATACTTACTATATCCAGGGAACAGGAACAGACAATACCCGCAGGGATATTTCACATTATACACTTACCTCCACCAATCAATGGATTGAGCAAATATGGAATTATAAGTACCAGGGACTTGACCGCGCCAATTTTGCTATTTCCGGAATTGAATCGATGGATACGTACTTGTCGGATACACCCGACCAGAAATTGACACAACTGGTAGCCGAAGCAAAATTTCTCCGTGCCTTCCTCGCTTTCGACCTGGTAAAATACTGGGGAGACGTGCCGTTTAAAACGACATATTCCGGTGATTATGAAAGTGCATATGGAGCAAGAGTAAGCAGAGAGATCATATATGACCAGATCATCGACGATTTGAACTTTGCCAAAGAAAACCTCCCATGGGCCGATCTAAACACTTCACCGGAAAGAGCAACCCAGGGTGCCGCCCGTGGATTATTAATGCGCGTTTTGCTGCAAAGAGCCGGTTACAGTCTCCAGATGGACGGGGTATCTACCCGGCCGGACGAAGCCAAGCGACAGGAGTATTTTAATGCTGTCATCGACGAGTGGGAAGCATTCCAACAGAACGGATACCACGACTTTTTCAATGGAGGTTATCTTGAACTGTTCAAGGGTTTCTCGGCCGGCATCATAAATTCCAGGGAAAGCCTGTTTGAGATATCTTTCTACAGTGCTGACGGATCCAACGAAGACTCTGGCAACTGGGGCACCTATAACGGGCCTCTGGTAGCAGCGCCCAATGTTTCCTCCTCTGAAACACTGAATTATATGGGAAGAGCCAATGCCTTCTTCAGAGCAGTTCCGGAATGGAAGGGTTTTTTCGAAAACTCCGATATCCGTCGTGATGTAATGGTATGCACCTATCAATATAAATGGGACAACAAAACCTCATCCCATGTAAAAACAGAAAATAAAAACAAAAGAGACTGGTATCCCGGAAAATGGCGACGCGAATGGATGCCCTTAGGCTACAAGGATCCCAACAATACAGACGTAAATTATTGTCCCCTGCGATATGCTGATGTGGTCTTGATGGCAGCAGAAGCTTATAACGAGGTAAACCAGACACAAACTGCCTGGACTCTTCTGAATAGTGTGCGTAGCAGAGCGGGTGCCACAGAAATAACATCTGCCAATTATGAAGATTTATTGAAAGCGCCCAGAGTGTATGATCTCCCATTTTTAGATGACACCACGGAGGCAGGTAAATTTCGCACAGCCCTCTACTGGGAAAGAGGCTTTGAACTCGCATTCGAAGGACAGAGAAAGTTCGACTTAATAAGATGGGGCTTTTTAAAGGAAGCATTGGTTTTGTTCAATGAAAAAACGGATGGTAACGTAAAAGATCGTTATCCGGCAGGAAATAATTTCATCAAAGGAAAACATGAGCTATTTCCTATCCCGCTGGACGAAATACAGGTAAACTCAAAACTGGAGGGGAAAAATAACCCTCAATATTAACACCAGCACCAACAGCCTCATTAACCTCCTTTTGTACGGGAGGTTAATGAGGTTTGGTTCTTCACATATCAGAGCAAAAAAAATCTATTTCACGATCATTATTACCCGTAAATTAAATATATTGTCACGTGAAAAATATTCTGGCTATATCCCTCCTGTTTTTATCTTTCGTTCAAATATTTGCGAGCGAAGACCGTTTTTTTTTCGAAAATATAGGATTAGATGAAGGGTTATCAAATAGCACCGTTATTTCAATTGTTCAGGACAAAGACGGGTTAATCTGGTTTGCAACTTTTGACGGATTGAATAAGTTTGACGGGTATTCAATTAAAGTATATCGTCACAGTGAGGGGAACGAGAACTCTCTGCTTAGTAACTCCACCAGACAACTGTATGTTGATGAGGAAAATATCCTTTGGATAGGCACCAACGACGGATTGTCCAAGTATGTTTGCGAAAAGGATATTTTCGAAAACTACTCCAACGATATTGATCGGGATAAATTGAAAATCAACACAATGATTGATTTCAAAAAAAACATCCTCCTTTTGGGGACCGATAATGGTTTATACACCTTTGATAAAATCAGAAAGACATTTGAAAGATTTCCAGGAACAAATGATCCGGAAATGCAGGTATTATCGCTCATAAACACAAGCGGTAATATATTTATGGGAACCAGCAAAGGGTTGTATAAATTCCATGATGACACAAACAGTTTCTCTCTTTTCACCGACACCCTGAAAAATCACAAAATACAAACAATGCTTCCCAAAAAGAATAATGAAATATGGGTTGGAACGGAAGGTTCCGGACTTTTTCTAATCGATATTCAAACTGGAAACATCCTGAGAAATTATTTGAATAATCCTTCCGACAAAGAATCTATTTGTTCAAATTTTGTACGCACCTTGCTTACGGATACGGAAAGCAGGTTATGGATAGGAACATTTCACGGGCTGAGTCTTTTAAATGAGGATACGGAAAAATTCTACAATTACTACGGCGATCCGTTTGATGAAACATCAATCTCACAAAACTCAATTCGATCAATCATCCAGGATTCACAGGGAGGTATCTGGCTGGGAACATACTATGGAGGCGTGAACTATTATCATCCGCTAAGGAATCAGTTCTTTCACATAAAACAGAGTCCAATAACCAACTCCCTAAACGACAGGATTATAAGTGGAATCATGGAAGAAGGTAATGGCAGGATATGGATAGGGACAAACGACAATGGCATCAATGTATACGACCCAAACCACAATGTATTTACGCATATCACAAAAGAAAATAACAAAGGTATTCTGTCCAATAATATCAAATCATTTCTCCGGTCACACAACAACGATGAACACATTTATATCGGATCACATGGCGGTGGTCTGATAAAAATTGACAAGAACACCTTTAGAACTGTCGATTTAAAATTACCGGACAAAGATGTATATTCCCTGGCTTATGATTTGAACAACGACATATGGATAGGAACATTAAACGGACTCTATAAGCTAAATGAGAAAGAGGGGATTGTGACCGAAGCGGACATCCGCAAACTATCTTCCCTGCAAATACTCTACCTGACAGTAGACAGGAACAACAGACTCTGGATAGGAGGAGACAAGTCACTTGCCTGTTTATCGATCGAAGAGAATCGCCTTATCGAATTTAATGAAACCTTCCAACAGATTAAAATCAATTGTATAACAGAAGATTCAAAAGGAAACATCTGGATAGGCACCAATAACGGGATATATAAATATAAGGGGGATAAAAAATTCATCCGGTATGCAGAGAAGGACGGCCTCTCCAACAATATGGTATGCGGTATCGTGGAAGATTCGTTCGGCTTCCTATGGATAAGCACCTACTATGGAATCAGCAGGTTTGATCCGGATCATTCCACATTTCGCACATATCTGCAGACCGATGGTCTCCAGTTTCAACAATTTAACAATTATTCTTTTTGCAAAACCCAAACAGGCAGATTATACTTTGGGGGTATCGATGGAATTATCACCTTTGTTCCCGAACGATTGAAAAACAACCCTTTTTCTCCTCAACCCATCATCACCGAGTTGAATGTCCAGAATAAAATCATAGCACCCTCTGACAATGGCGTA